>Ga0181358_1000254_pt1 | contig 24152 bp, 24 predicted proteins | sample Fa13VDMM110SD_FD_130096 | JGI IMG/M metagenome (GOLD analysis project Ga0181358, IMG submission 130096) | Freshwater viral communities from Lake Michigan, USA - Fa13.VD.MM110.S.D | ecosystem: Environmental > Aquatic > Freshwater > Lake | place: USA: Michigan | collected 2013-09-24 | reverse complement strand
TGGTACAGATTTATCATGTTTATGTCCTCCCAGTATAATTAGATGTGGACGAGATCTATATATTGACATTGATTCGCATGCTCATGTCATGCCACAAGTGTCTTGGATATTTAACGAATGGGCAAAACATTATAGAGTTCATTTAGTATCAACCGGCGGCCATAGCGACAGTGTTTTTTGTCCAGTCACTGAAGGATTGATTGTTACTACTCATTGGTTAGACAATTATGATAAAACATTTCCAGGTTGGGAAGTTTTTAAAATTCCCAAGGAAATAAATCACATTGTTGCCTCAGGGCAAAACTGGTGGGTTCCCGATGATCGTGTATCTAATAATAGTTTGTTTGCCAAACACATTGAAGAACGAGCATTAGATTGGGTGGGCAATTACAAAGAAACGCAGTTTAGTGTAAACATGCTGGTAATTAACGAAAAAACAGTATTAGCCGTTAATCAAAATCCGTTACTGACTGAATTTTTAACCAACAGAGGCATTGAAGTAATAATTGCAGACTTTCGTTGCAAGGGATTCTGGGACGGCGGCATGCATTGTTTAACCTGTGATATAACACGTACGGGAGGAATGAAAGATTATTTCATTAATCGTCCCGGAATCAATTACCTGGATTGGATAACATGAACAAAGGTGACGAATCAACAAACAACAAAAGCAAGTTCTTAACAGCCGCAGAAAAAATGCAGGCTGATCTTGGTCCTGCTTTGTGTTTGGCCAAGTGGAAACAGGTCAGCTTGCACTTACCTACCGGATTAAACAACAGTTGCTATCATCCGCCCTTGCACCGAATACCCATACAAGATATTGGCCGCAATCCCGGTGCATTGCACAATACTCCGCACAAGAAAGAACAACGTAAACTCATGCTTGCAGGCAGCAAACCTGCTGAGTGCAGCTATTGCTGGAACATGGAAGATCTTGGCCGACTCAGCGACCGGCATTATAGATCAGGTGAGCCTTGGGCAGCAATGGATTTTGAACGGATAAAAAACTCAACTGGAGATGAAGAAGATGTCATACCGTCATATGTGGAAGTCAATTTCAACAATGCCTGCAACCTTAAATGCAGCTATTGCAGCCCGCAGTTCAGTTCTAGCTGGCAACAAGAAACTGATCGCCACGGTGCATATCCTACACTGGTGCCTCATAACGCTCCTGAGCATTTTTCTGGTGACCGTAAGCCCATTCCTGCCCGTGATCACAACCCTTATGTAGAAGCATTCTGGGCCTGGTGGCCTACGCTGTATCCTGAACTCAAACACTTCCGCATGACCGGTGGCGAGCCCTTGATGGATCGGAACACTTATCGAGTGTTTGACTCTGTGTTAGCTCATCCCAAGAGTGATTTACATCTAGCCGTCACATCTAACTTTAGTGTGGAGCCTGAATTGTCTGGCCGATACTTTGACTATGTGAAAAGACTGTGCAATACTGATATCGAACACTTCATGCAGTATGTGAGCCTTGACTCGGGCACAGGGCCGCAAGCAGAATACATCCGTCATGGATTGGACTTTGAACGTTTGACACACAATGTGGAAACATATCTCGCGGACATTCCGTATCGTAATAGTCTTACATTCATTGTCACAATGAACAATCTCAGTGTGACCGGCTTCCTACCATTGATGAAATGGATCCTGGATCTGCGTAAAACCCATAGTCGAACATATCAGCGTGTGTGGTTTGATACTCCTGTACTGCGGCAACCTGCATGGCAAAGCCTACAGACCTTGCCCGAGAGTTATGCTGCTAAACTAGAACAAGCACGAGACTTTATGTTGGAGAATCTTGAAACTGCGGCAGTCCCATTCCATGGATTCAAGGACTACGAAGTGCAACGACTCGAGCGTGACATAGCCTGGATGCGATCGGTGCCAAACGTAAGCACACGAGACTTAGCAGACTTTTATAGATTCTTTACAGAACATGATCGCCGCCGGGGCACCAACTTTGAGAATACATTTCCTGAGATGATCTCTTGGTGGCGACAGTGTGGTCTACATGCTAGGTAATCACCGTATCATCGTGGATGAATGGGCCGAGGTATGGGACTTGTTGAAACCTTATGCTGATGGATCATTCTGGCAGATGCCTGATCTAGACCCTGCCAACACCTACATTGTAGGGCGTGTGGTATTGAAAGAAAACTGGGACATGATTACAGACTGGGCCACTCAGCATCCCGGTCGCATTGTGTTTTCAAATCCCGCAGAAGGCAGCGAAACCATACTGCTGCAACTCAAGCGACTGCGTGTCACACAGCATGTGCAGGACGGCCGTATTGGCCTGCTGACATCCGGCGATATGGCTCCGGGTATGCACTACTGCAAAACTGACTGTTACTTTTCAAACATTGTGGAGTATACAGAAAACATCGAAGCTGCTGCGCACAGTGTACAAGTGTCTGCCAAGCCCTGGGATTTTGTTTTTTTAAATGGCCGATTAAGGCCCCATCGCAAGGCTCTGATAGATGCATTTCGTGAGCGCGGGTTGCTGGATCGTGCGCTGTGGACCAATCTAAATTCCTCTGTGGAGATGGCCTGGACCAGTGTGTTGACCACAGACAGGGAAGAACCTGTCAGACTGTTGCCCACAGAATACGAAATACCCAGAGCCCGGGCCAATCTAGAACCGGGTGTACTGGGCAGCAACGGATTTGTGAAACATCAGCTGTTCAACAACACCTGGGGCGATGCCATTATCAACCCCCGAGTGTATGTGGACTCTTGCTTTAGTGTGGTAACCGAAACCATATTTGATTACCCGTACACATTCAGAACAGAAAAGATCTGGAAGCCCATGATCATGCAGCATCCATTTGTGGTAGCAGCCAACACAGGCTATTATCGAGATTTGCAGTCAGCTGGATTCCGCACATTTGGGCATCTGATTGATGAAAGTTTTGATTCAATTGAAAACAGCCAGCACCGAATCAACAGAATAGTTGACGTTGTGGCTGATATATGCTATAATGGAGCAGAGGATTTCCTTGAGGCAGCAGCGGACATATGTAAATACAACTATCAGCACCTGCGTGAACACAATCGTACGGCCCGAGCTCAACTACCTTTACAGTTAGAACAATATTTAAATGAACGATCTAGAATTTAAGCACACAGCGTTGGACTCACTGAGTGCGAGTTTTTGTGCAGCAAAATGGTACAATGCTACCATTTGGTTAGGAAGTGGACAAACCACAAGTTGTCATCACCCGCCAGCCCATTTGGTCGACATCGATAAAGTCAGTATCAACCCTAGGCTGCTGCACAATACTGATCAGAAGAAACAAGATCGTCGCAAGATGCAGGCCGGTGAACGTCCTGCAGGCTGCGAATACTGCTGGAAGATCGAAGACATGGGACGAGACGCTGTGAGCGACCGTGTGTACAAGAGCAAGATCTATCCCATTACCACACTGAAGGAAGCATATGAAACTCCGCCCGACCAAGACGTCAATCTACGCACACTTGAAATTGCATTCGACCGCACGTGCCAATTTGCTTGTAGCTATTGTAACCCTGCTTTTAGTAGCACTTGGGTTAACGATATACGAAAGAATGGCGCTTATAACGGACTTGTTAGTGATGGCCGGAACCATTTTACTCACACTCACGATACTAGCCAACTTTATAAATTCGGTGAAACTAATCCTTACGTGGAAGCATTCTTCCAGTGGTGGGAGTCAGACCTACACCGAACCCTACAAGAACTAAGGATCACCGGCGGTGAGCCCTTGATGTCAGGCTATACCTGGAAACTGATTGAATGGTTCAAACAGAATCAAGGTCGTAGCACAACTCGACTGGCTATCAATTCAAACCTGGGCTTTGATTCACACAAACTGCAAGAGTTTGTGACAGCAATTGCACCGTTACCGCATGTGGAACTTTACACATCCATGGAAGCGGTGGGAGCTCAGGCCGAGTACATCCGTGACGGTCTGGACTATGCTCAGTGGTTGGTCAATGTACACACTCTGCTACGGAGTCGTGCTGTAAAAGCTCTGCATGTGATGTGTACCATAAATGCCTTGTGCCTGGACAGCTTGCCCCAGCTGTTGAATCAGCTCATGGACCTGAAACGACTGTACGGGCGTGATCAGGTGAGCTTTACCTTGAATATTCTACGCTTTCCCAGCTTTCAGTCGGCCCTGGTATTGCCCGAACACATACGCACCGGCTACAGAGTTGTACTGGAAGAATGGTTGTATCGAAATCGTGCCAACCCATGGCTGCACGAGCATGAAATAAATCACACACAACGACTGATTGATTACCTAGATGTGGTCAAAACTCCGCACTCGGACACATTTGAAATGCCCAAACTGCTGAATGATTTCCGTGAATTCTATTCCCAGTACGACAGCCGCAGAAATAGAAACTTTGGCTCAACATTCTCTAAATTAGCCTCATGGTATAACACAATATGACCCTAAATGAAAAAATAACAGAATTACAAGCTCGTCACGAAGTACTGGCAGTGATTGATCTTGACCCCTGGCACGATCAAACAGAACATGGCAAAAAACCCTGGTTGAGAAGAATTCTCAACGAGATACATAGAGATCCATATACTGACAACCAACGCATTGTGTTCACTGTCTCGCAAGGTGATACATATAACAGCAGTGACAGCCGGGCAGGAAATCTGTTGACACAATTACAACGTAGATTAAACGAAATTGATATATCTAATTTTTTTGTTATCCTGTTGACCAATGACATCACCATGAAAGATGCCTATAACACTCATTACCAAGAGTTATCACGGGACCTGGTTCCAATAACCATTGAAGTTTATGCCAGTGAGATAACACAACGTCGTCTTCAAGATAAAATGACTAAAAATATCCAACCGGGCAGTTATCAATACACACGTCTAGACCCAATAAAGATTGATATTGAAGATCTTACCGAACAAGAACGATTTTTGCTTACCAAAAGTTCTACATTTTGCATGTATCCCTGGATGCATTTTCATGCCTATCCTACTGGTGCAGCATATCCCTGTTGCCAGGCAGATATGGAATTTCCTATTGGTGACATGAGAAAAAATACCATCAAGGAAATATGGAATCAGGCCCCAATGAAAGAAATTCGTAATCAGATGCTGAATGAACAACCCGTGACTGCTTGCAACAGGTGCTATGAGCAAGAGTCGACAGGATTTGTCAGTGGAAGAATGAGTGCCAACAAACATCACGGACATCTGATCAATCGAGTACATGAAACCAAGCCAGATGGCACCCTAGATCGATTTGAGTTGACCTACTGGGACATAAGATTTTCGAATCTCTGCAATCTCAGTTGCCGCAGTTGTGGTCATATCTTTTCAAGTTCATGGTATCAAGACCAAGCCAAACTGGCCGGGCCAGACTGGAAAAAAACACACAAGGTGTTGAACTATGCAGGTAGATTTGAAACTGACGCCTGGGACCAACTGGTAGATCATATTGAACATGTGGAGCAAATATACTTTGCCGGCGGCGAGCCCTTATTGATGGAAGAACATTACAGAATTCTAGACGAGCTGGTACGACAAAAAAAGTTCAACGTACGACTGATCTACAACACCAACTTCACGCACACTGATCTTAAGGGCCGTAGTGTATTTGAATACTGGAAACAGTTTGACAGTGTGGCAGTGGGCGCCAGCCTAGACGCCAGTGGCGCCCGTGGCGAATACATACGCAAAGGCACAGACTGGGCAGTGGTAGAACAAAATCGTAGAGACATGTTGCGAGTGTGTCCTGAGGTGGACTTTTACATTTCGCCCACACTCAGCATAATGAATGCACTGCACCTGCCGGACTTTCATCGAGACTGGGTTGCGAAAGGCCTAATTCGGGCGCAGGATTTAAACGTAAACATCCTGCAAGATCCCCCACACTATAGAATAGACATAGCGCCGGCTGCATACAAAGGCACATTGCTGGCACGGTATCGCGAACATATTGAATGGCTTCGTGACCAAGATCCTCTATGCCGAGCCACACATGGTTTTGAAAGTGCCATCACTTATATGACGGTCACGGACAATACTCATCTACTGGATACCTTCTGGCGTAAAACACATGAACTGGATGCTATCAGAAAAGAAAATATATTGGATGTAATTCCTGAATTGGCAGCTCTGAAATGACATATGCCATAGCCGCAGGTTGTAGTCACACAGCTGGTGTGGGAATTGAATTGCATGACTGCTATGCCAGTTGTGTCAGTCGACATTACAATATACCAGTGTTAAATCTGGGTGTTCCGGCTGGCAATCATGCCCATGTATTGATGAACATAGTAGAGACATTGAAAGCTGAACACCGTCCAGACTTTGTTATTGCACAGTGGCCAAATCCTATTCGTCGTACAGTCTGGACCAATGGCGTCAAACAATTGCAAAATATACACAATGCTGGTCCAGCATTTGCACTGTTGTTAAAGAGCGGTGAAGAGAATTTTTATGAAGATTGGTTACAGTCAATCAATGTTGGCAATTTACTATGCAAGCTGGCCAATGTTCCTGTTGTGAACATCATGCTGGAAGACATTGAAGATTGTTATCATGTGCGATTGGGCAACGAAGCTATCACGTTGCATACAGATCAAAAACTACCAGGATTGACTTGGTTATTTGATTCTGCAGCCATAGACCAAGTGCATCACAGTGCCTACTGTCACAGACAATGGGCCGATAGACTAATAGGATTGATAGATGAAATTACCACACGATAAATTCTGTGTACTACCCTGGGTCAGCCTAGAAGCTAGTCCTATTGGCACTGTGCGACCTTGCTGCCTGGCTGATGACGAAATTGTTGATGACTCTGGGCAAAAGTTTAAATTGAACACCGCCAATTTTCAAAGCATTCAAGACAGCAATCACATGCGTGACTTGCGAGCACAGTTTCTTGCCGGGGAAAAACCGCAGACTTGTCGCAAGTGCTGGAATGAAGAACGTGCAGGACGTGATAGCAAACGCATTCACACCTTGAACAGACTCAAACACATGCTGCCTGATCAGGCCTGGACCACTGACGCCAAGCCACTGATGTTCCTGGATCTCAAACTGGGCAACATCTGCAATCTAAAATGTCGCATATGCGGTCCCTGGAGTTCGAGCCAGTTTGCCACAGAAGAACTAAATTTCATGCCACGCGAAGAACAAAAAAGTTCTCATGCATACCAAATGCTGCGAGCCGGTGCCTGGCCCAGAGAAAATGAGCAATTCTGGAGCCAGATTGACACAGTGCTGACAGACATACGCTATATTGAATTCACCGGCGGTGAGCCGTTCATGATTGATCAGCACTTTGACATGTTGCAAGGCATTGTGGATCGTGGCATTGCACATCAGGTTGAAATACACTACAACACCAATGGCACACACTGGCCTGATCGCGGACCAGACATCTGGCGACATTTTAAAACAGTAGAAATTGCATTCAGCATAGATGATGTGGGTGCAAGATTTGAATATCAACGCACCAATGCTGACTGGGCAGTGGTCTTGGACACAATCACAAGTTTTCAATATCTTCGAGATCAAATGCCCAACATTCAACTACAGTGCTGCTCAACAGTGAACATATTCAACGTGCGCTATATCGATCAACTGGCACACTGGATAGCACGGCAGAAGTTTGACTTTGTGTACTGGAATATCATGCATGACGCCTGGTACTTTTCGATTGCTACTCAGCCTGACGCAGCCAAGATTCAGATCTCTCAACATCTACGTTCAGCAGATGTACCACCTCAGTATCGTGAAGAATTTGATCGAATCATTGACTTCATGAATGGTGGTGCATCAACAGATGGCTTTATGACTAGAATGAAGATACGCGATCTAGATCAAAAAAGAAACACAGACTTTGGAGTAACATGCCCTGAAATGTCTGTAATACTTGAATATCAATTAAACGGCTAATGAAACCCAGGTTAATATACGATCACAACGACTGCCCCAGTTTCAATATCTATTGGGTTAGACCTATTGTTGAACAGCATTTTGATTTGGTGCAGTACGACCCTGCTGCATCATATGATCCTGCAGGTGATTTTGCTCTAGTCCCCTATGCCAACAGAATAACAAACACCTGGCATCAATCATTGACTGCACGTGGGCACAGACTAATTGTAGATCATTTATGGGATAGTGATGTGGCTATCACGCCCAGAGACTCCGGGGCAGAATTAGAATTACGCTGCCCTAATTTCATGTGGTACTTGGCCTGTTTAGAGTTTGCATGTCACGGATATCAAAGCTATCAGCCCACACGGGAAAGAAAACATTCATTCCTGATGCTGATGAATAATCCTCGTTGGCACAGGGATAGTTTATTATCTTTGTTGCACAATGTTCTGCCCACAGCTCTTTATAGCTATAACTGTAAAGGCCTAACAATAGCAGGGGATCAAGATCCCGCAGCAACAGTTCCTTGGCAACGCTATATGAATCCCGCGTGGTATAATGAAACAGCATTTTCAGTTGTGGCGGAATCATATATGCGCAACACCATAGATCACGGCGGCATGCGCACAGAAGTATCGGAAAAGATATTCAAACCCCTGGCCTATCGTCATCCCTTTGTTGTGGCAGGATCTGTAGACACATTAAAATACCTAGAGCAGCAAGGCTTTGCAACATTTGATACTTGGTTTGATCAAAGCTATGATTCTATTGTCAGTGATAGACTACGCTTGGCCACAGTATGTGATGAAATAGATCGTGCTGTGCTACGATGGCATAGAAATGAAATAGGTTGGGACAGTGAAACACTACGCAGACTAGAACACAATCACGCACACATGTTTGATCGTGCGTTGGTAATAGATCGTTTTGTAGAAGAAATAATCAATCCAATAAAGGAGTTTGTGTGCAAGTCCTAATAGGATCAAATGGCACAATAGGACAAAGCCTGCTGGACAACATGCATTTCGATGCAGTGTTTAATTCTGATAACCTGGAAGAGATAACAGAGTACGAATGGGATCTAGTTGTATGTGCTGCTCCGTCTGGCAATAGATTAGCCATTAATCGTGCGCAAACACAAGACTTTCAGGATTGTGTATCATTGGCTAGAACACTTGCACAATGCACAATAAAGCAATTGGTATTGATTAGTTCTGTGGATGCAGAGACAGCGCCCGATAGTCTTTATGGTCGTAATCGTTTATGGCTAGAAGCAGAATTATCTAAAACACATTCAACTCATGTGTTGCGCTTGAGTACGCTAATAGGCAATCGTATTAAAAAGAATGTGTTGTTTGATCTAAAACACGGATTGTTTTTAGACTCAATAGATCGCGACGCTGAATTACAATGGTGCATCCTGGATGATGTTCCGCGACAAATAGATATTAGTCTAGCTGGTAGCCCGGGTATTTGCACTGTAGTAAGCGAGCCCATTAACAACACAGAGATCATTGATCGTTTCTTTTCTGATGTAACAAGCGGTCGCACATCTAGCACAGTTAGATATAACCAACAGCCCTATATCTACACCAAAGAACACATATTCAGGGCAATGGAGCAATACCTAAAATGATCTATATCTGCGGAGATAGCTTTGGTGTTACGGATACAGATTATCCTCCTATGTGGGCAGACCATTTAAGCATGCATCAGGCTGTGCATAATCTAAGTCGTGTGTGCGCTAGTAATTTAATGATTAGCCAACAAGTAGACTTTGCAATCAAGCACCAGGCTACCTTTATCATTTTATTGTGTACAGCCAGCACAAGGGGACAAACACGTTTAGACAATGATATTGTGCCCTACAGCATACACAGTTTAGATGATACTACCCCATTTACAAATAACCAATTATCTATATTGAAGAACTACACAGCAGAGTTCTTTGATTTAAGCTTGGCAATTTACGAAAACAAGTGTATAATAGAATCTATGTTGTCACGATTAGTTGCGTCCAATATTCCTTTTGCGTTTGACCAGGGTGGGTTTGAACATCATTCCTACGGCGGTGTGGGCACATATTTTACACAGTACGATCAATACAGATCACGCTACAATCTATGGGACCATGCACAAGTACGTTCGCACCGCCCTTATTATCATATTGTTGACGATCAAGTGCATAGAGACGTATACAAATATTATGCAGGATTAATAGATGAACAAACCTGAATCCCTATGTCTTGCTCCATGGACACACACCTATCTCTCACCGCAGACTGAACGCAGAATGTGCTGTGCCAGTCGCGAGCCTGCGCAGAACTTTGCTCAATACATAGATACCTCAGCAGGTACAGGTCGGTATATTCCCATCACACTAGAGCAACACTGGAATGGTGAGCACATGCGAAGTGTACGCCGTAGAATGATGGCTGGAGAAACTTTGCCCGAGTGCGAAGTGTGTAATGACCAGCTGCTGAACACTGATGTGTATCGTACCTATTTTGAACACCTGTTCCGCCACAAGTTGTCCGAAGTAATGGCCAGTACCGCAGAGGACGGCAGCACCACAATGCAGCCTGTGAGCTGGGATTATAGATTCAGCAATCTGTGCAACTTCAAGTGTAGAACATGTGGAGACATGTTGAGCAGCGCCTGGGAAAGCGAACAGCGCCAGCATCACATGATTGACTGGACCAATCCCAAGAACGCCTGGATGCAGCCCGACATACGTCAAGAGATTGCTGCGTTTCAAGACACACAAATTGAACAAGAATTCTCGGATGCAGTGGAACAGCACCGTGTGGAAGAAGTGTACTGGGTGGGTGGCGAGCCTCTAATGTATGAGCAACACTGGCGCTACATGGCTCGCATGGTTGAACTCAATGATGGCGGTCAAGTGTATGCCAGGTACAATACCAATCTCAGCAGAGTCGACTATGCCGGGCGTAATCTATTTCGTGACATACTGTGTCACATACGTGACTGGCAAATATGCGCAAGTCTGGACGGTGTCGGAGCCACAGGAGAATACATCCGAACAGGGCTTGATTATGACGTCTGGCTGGCAAACTTCCGTCAAGGATTACAGCACAGTTCACATCCGCGACAGATGCGCATAGACTTCACACTGACCCTGCCGGGCATGACACAGGTCATGGCCATACAGCAACTGGCACAAGAACTAGGTGTGCAACTGCTGGCCAAAGTGGTGTTTAGTTTCAGTCCTGATATTGTGATGAGCCCACTAGCCCTGCCGCGGCGACTACTGCATCCTTGGTTGGATGAACTGATTGATGCCAGTTCGGGCGCCATGCAAGACATATTGATTCAGTTGAAATCGCGCCCCACATTTGACGAACAATGGCCCGACACTCATGCTCCGGGTTTTGCAAAAGGCCGTGCCAGAGTGTTACAGCTAGAAAGCATACGCAAATCATCCACATCCATGGCTGATATTCTGTCAGCAAGACCCGCGGTGCTAGAATGGTGGAACCAGCATGCTTGATACTATCCAGATGGATCTGAGAAGCACCGACAATCAAGTGATGTCGGTGTATATTGACGTGGAAGACAACAGTCTCTCACGCAAATGGCTGGCAGCATTGAATCAAGTGATTCAGAATCAGCTTCATCTAGAAAAGAACTACTGCTGGTTGGGCTGGGCAGAGAGCGACCGCGACCCCAAATACATCTGCACACAGATCAATCGCAGCATACATGCTGTCAATTCAGCTGGCCTAGGCTATGTCATACAGGACTTTTTTACACCGGCCAATACCATTGGTCCAGATCTGGACATTGATCATGCACACATGAATCAGTTGCACCGTTATTTTGAAGACCTTCAAGGTGTGTCGGGCGCCATGAGCCCTTACTACACAGCCGCAGATGATACTACTCGTTGGCACATACGTCAATTAAATTTGCTGTGCCATGAACTAGAAAGTCTAGTACTGAGCATTCGCAAACTCAAGGAAGCACCTGAGTGGCAACGTCCGTCACAGCTGATGTGTTGGTTGGCAGCACCTCGCTTTGAGTTAGATGCCAAAGACTATGAACAATTTGGAATAGAAGCAATCAATCGCAACATGGGCGGTGTATATGTGGGCGTGAACAAGGCCGTGGGCAAACACCATTGGGAAGTGTTCAACGATGAAGGTAGGGACAGTCGTGTGAGCGAACTTGTGACCAGCTCACTGCGACCTCAGACACAGGCCGCAGGTGACTTTGATATAGAATGGGCCAACAACACCAGATCATTTGAATGGCAGATACGAAAAATATCCGAGTTTCGCGACTGGTTAGTGGCCAATAGCTTTGATCCCGAAGATAAAAGTCTCACAATTGGGCATCCCAAAGTGGCACAGGTAGATCTTGTGCGCAGTTTTGGCACTGTAGATTATGAAAAAATATGGGCACAGTTATACCAGCATCAAGACGTTTATAGAATAAGTACTGGTATGGCACAGGCCACATATGAGTATCGCTGGAGTGACCGTGATTACGATCTACAGCAGATAAGGAAATTGACATGAACCTAGATGAATTATTCGCACAACAACTTGATGCAACCCCCACGCAGGTGTTTTACATGCTGCAAGAAAGAACCACAGTACACATACGCAAACATCAACTGTTTGCTGGCCCCGTGGACTTGATTGAGCCTGATCTGACAGGATGGGTATACCACAGCACAACCGCAGAAGGCTGGCCGTTATTTTTAAAGGACACAGTATGAACTGGATTAGAAACTTATGGGCAAGAATCACCCTGGAATATCGTTACCGCAAGAAATTAAAAGAGCTACGCAAAAGAGATCCTTTTATCTATAAATGAATATACTAGGAGTCAGTGCAGGGTTTCATGACGCTGCTGCCACAGTGCTGAGTTCACAGGGCGATGTGCTGTTTGCCGGACATTCAGAACGCTACAGCAAACGCAAGAATGACGCTGACTTTTGTCAGGGTCTAATAGATGACATCTTGCCGTATGCACCAGAACATGTGGCCTATTATGAACGTCCCTGGGCCAAACAACTGCGTCAGCTTTATGCTGGACAAGACGTTGAATGGAACAAACTCATAGTAGGGCAAATACTCAAGACACAGCTGGGTGGCCAGATCAAGCCTGATCGTGTGTCCTGTCACAATCATCACCTGAGTCATGCCGCAGCAGGATTTCAGACCAGCTCATTTGATCGTGCCACGGTTGTGGTAATAGACGCAGTGGGTGAGTGGGACACCATCACAATCTGGGGTGCAGAATACAATTCCCGAGGTCGGGCAACTTATCGAAAACTTTGGTCTCAAGGATATCCGCACAGCATAGGATTGTTTTACAGTGCAGCCACAAGCCGCGTGGGTCTAAGACCCTTGGACGAAGAATACATTCTAATGGGCATGGCTGCGTACGGACAAAACAATATTAGCAATCGACTGCGCTACGATCTTGTTGACAATGAATATGAAATTCAATTCAAAGAAAATCTGCACACAGGCCTTTCTCAAAAGTATCTAAGTGATTATTCAGACTTTGATATTGCCGCCGGGGCACAGGCTCTAGCAGAAGACCTTATTTTGAATGTGATGGTTCGTGCTAAGAAACTGAACTGGAGCCGGAATCTAGTCTACATGGGCGGCGTAGCTCTTAACTGTAGTGCTAACAGACGTATTGGAAGTTATTTTGACAACATCTGGATCATGCCCTGTCCCGGCGATGCAGGCAGTAGTCTTGGTGCTGCTGCGCTAGTATACGGCAGTCGAATCAACTGGGCCGATGCCTATCTTGGCCACAATATCCCGGGTGATTATCCTGTGAATGCTATCCTGGATGAATTGGTCACTAGAAAAATTGTGGGCGTGGCATCGGGCCGAGCCGAATTTGGACCCAGAGCTCTGGGCAATAGAAGTTTACTAGCAGACCCCCGTGGACCAGAAATAAAGGATCAAGTGAATGAGATCAAACGCAGACAAAAATTCAGACCATTTGCGCCAGTTATCCTGGAAGAATACGTGGATCAGTATTTTGATATGCCTCGCGGTTTCGGCACTAGTAGGTATATGCAAGCAGTCGCTGGTTGCCGGCATCCTGAGCTTTTTCCTGCTATTGTGCATCATGACGGCACTAGTAGAGTGCAGACTGTTCCTGCGGATGGTTCAGGCATTAGAGAACTCTTGGAAAAATGGTACGTGATGACCGGCTGCCCCATGCTGCTTAATACGTCATTGAACATACGTGGAGAGCCTATGGTCAACGATCGTGCGGATGCCGACCGCTTTGAACGCGAGTATGGCGTAAAAGTTTGCAGTTAAAGGTAAGACTCTAGTCCACCGCGGCGACGTATGTCTTGTGTGCAGCAACTGACGCCGCCATCCCAAAAGTAACTGTGGCGCAGTTCCGAAATAATAGGTTCAATCTTGTGCTTGCGGCAGTAGTCAAACACTTCTTTGTTGTAGGCACTGAAGATAACATGGCTTTCGTCTAGTGCCAGGCAGTTGACATCAAACACAGTTTCAGCAACAAAACCAGTCCATTTGGTTAGGTATGTGTTGACAAATTCTGTAAACTCTGCTGTGGGAGTTTGTCCTTGTACATACCAAGCACCGGGGCTTTGTTCATACTTGAACTTGCCCACTTCCATTGCGGCCCAAATACTACTATCCCATATCTTGCATACGTCCCATCCCGGGAAGTCTCGAGCTAGATCCAAGTTAATATCGTGCTTTGAACTCAGCAACACTCCGGGCTTGAGAATAGCAAACACAGCATCACCGTGTCCGTCTGTGATTGCTTCATGCACACGATACTCTGAGCCCAGCACATGGTCCACGATCCAGCGAGTTTGTTCGGGCTTTAAGAAGTCCGAGTTATCAAAGAACACATCGCGACCCACCCGTACAATACAACTGGCTGATGCTTGATTCAAAATACAATTCTCATCCCAGCCCGTGGGTCCATGCGGGTTGATCACTGTGCCACCCTGGGCTTGATATTCGGCACATAGCCCATCTAGTTCCGGCATGGCCAACACACGCAACAGTTTATCACCCAGTGTGATCTGCCAGTCACGCGGAGTCAAGGGCGGAAGTGGTGCACCGACTCCGGACACCTGACTGTGAATAAAGTTGTCCTTGTTGGGAAGATCTGGTCTGCGTACTCGAGCACCAAACTTCTCTATGGTGCGCTGTAGATTGGCAAGGTCTTCTTCGGTTTCATGCAGGATCTGTTGCAGTTGATTGCGCACCTGTGGGTTTTCGATAAAATCAAAATAGTCAGGTGTGTATGCTCGTCCCACAATCACTTCTTCAAGTGGTTGCCAGCTGGTATAGGAGTTAATGATATTGGTCATTGATTTGTGTTAGTAGCCTATTTAATCTTGATTTCTTTGAGCTTGTGAATAACTGTTGGTTGTGCATGATGTCCGGCACAGCTTGCGCAAACAATTCGGGCAGGCGACTCTGTGCTGCTGCAATGCTTTGAATCAGGCATTGCCATCTTTGAGTATTGTTGTCTATGACGTCATAACTGTTGTCCAGCACATGATCAAATGTTCGGTAGCCTAGATCACGCAGGGCTGCTAGACTGTGTGCTGCGCCTGCTATAAAAAACAACTGACCGTGTTTGATGGGCTTGAATGTTTTTTCAGTGATAAACGTACCCCCAGATTGGTCAGCATCAAAGTGTGTTTCCATCACTATGTTACAGTAGCTATCGTCATGATATCTAGTGTCAGTGTGACTGTGATCATTGCGTTGATTCTGATCTGACAGATCACACATGTATGGCGCATGCTCAAGAAACTCTTGTGTGGCGAGTCTAAGTCCAGGAAAGCTGTCAATCTCTATTGGGTTTTCATCAGTAACAGTTCCGTGTTCGCAGTAACTCCAGTAAGAGTTGTCAAGTATGCCTAGTTGTTGCATATGGGCCATGGCAGTGGCCCGCCAGGGTTTGTGCAGTCTATTCAGCACAGTAAATTCACGTTGTCTTGGGCTGGTGTGTACGGCCAGTGGTGTCTGTGTCATGTTGCGTTGATAATACCACAGCTCAAAGTCGTTGAAAAATACAAATCCTGGTATGTGCTGTGCTGCCGAATTGGCACTGACAAAAACATAACAATCGGCGGGCAGCAAATGATCCTGTGCCAGCTCATCCAGCCGGTCTTTGATACGTGCAGGATTATCTCCTTCGTGATAGTAAAACAACACACGCAATTGATTTGTGCGTAGTTTCTTGCGCACCGCAGGACCCATGAGTGCAAAGTAGTTTATGTCAAAGTCAAAAAATCCCAGGCCCACTGGATAGTATGTGTTGGCTGGTAATTCATCATTGATGTTGTACAGTTGAACCTTTACATCATGATGATCACAATACTCTTGCAGCCTAATAGGTATAGTGTGTGGCCAGTGTTGCCCAAACTCGCGCCAGCTCTGTGTGTAGGGCCTTGCTTGGTGTTGTGCCAGAGCAGGATATATTCTGCCCTTGACCACTTGGTCAGCTACAAAATTAAAGATCGATAGCATTCAACATCTCATTAAGCTCGGTCCACAACACTGCTTCAAAGTCACCATTGTAGAAATGATTCCAGTTGTGCTCCACAACTTCTCGGGCCTGATCAAACAGGTGTTGTTTGGCTTCGATGGACAATGCATCCAGGCTCTTCAACAATTCAGCAATCTGCTCAATACGCACATCATCTTCGGCAAAATCATAACTCTCGTCCCAGATGTTGCCAAATGTTCTAAATCCGTAACTGCGCAGGTATTCAAGACTACCACGTGTGCCCACAATCACAAACGGCATGCCCAGGGCAATGGGTTTGAATGTCTTTTCAGTCAAATGATGCCTACGACCTGTGGCCACAGTTTCGGTCACTAGATATAGTAAACTTTCAGCTGATTCATCAAACAGGCTGAGCCAGCAGCTATGCATGGGATGGTTCGTTTCCCCTGCAAAATTGATCGGCAAGGCCTGTGCTGCAAACACAGATTCAATGTCAGGATACTTTGCTGTCAAAGGCTTGATGGCCTCGTGTATGCTGATGTTCTCTGCAGGACATGTGTCAGGGCAGCTGACATGATTGTGTGTCATGTCATTCTTGAATATGTGATACAGCATTTCTAATCTATGCCGCCGCTCACCGGCCACAATGCGATTGGGAGCAATAAATGTCTTTGTGATCGTGCGTTCTTGTATAGGCTGAATCAAGAAGGTTCGATTATATCCGCGATACCAGTCCAGTGCTGCCCATCCATGAAAGAAATAGTATGCACTTTTCCACTGTAATTTGTTACACACGTATTCAACATTTTCACTGTCGTGTTCACTGGTCAACAGGTATCCGGCACAGTTTAGTCGACGCCCCCATAATTTACCAGGATCAAAAACAGTCATGTCATGAGATATATCCAAATTAGAGCTGCGGGCCCTGCTAAAAGTAGGCATGTGTATGTTCAAATGAATAGGCTCTTGGTCAAAAATGAATATATAATTGTGTTCATGTATATCATCTCTGCCATAATTGACCACACTGTCAGGATCGCTGCGCCCAAAAGGATCACAGTGATACACTCTGAAACCTGGACGGTTCCGCTGGAACCAGGGCCAAAAAGTGTTGTTGTAAATTTCATCTATTCTGATCATTAATGTTTGACGTATTTTATTCTGGAAACAAACCCAACTTGTTTGTGCATGAGCATGAAGCTGACAGCATTGAGCATGCGCAGGCACTGAGTCGTACTAGGTATTTCTGGTGGATCACATACTTAGCTGATTATAGCACACATGATTGGGATTTTCAACCTGTGCCTTGGCAAAGCGAATACACTCACACCTGGCCCAGTCAGCATCATGAATACTCGGGCACATACCTTGTGCCCCGGTCTGGTGAGATCAAATATCACTTTCATGATCAAGTCATTCCCAATCGACACGTTCCTAGCAATTTTAGCATTCTGGTAGATCGTGCAGAATTTGATTGTTCCTGGGCACCACATCCTCATGATCCTTCTTATATCTATGTGTTTGGTAATCAGTGGTGGCCAGCAGAGATTATGCCCACCGTAGAATATCATGTGCCGGGTGCAACTCAACGCAAGTACATGACAACACCAAGAGCCGAGTTGGCTCAAAACCCCAATCGACTCTGGTACAATGTGGTTGACAGCGACATGGATTATTCCTGGACGCCTGATCCAGGAGATCCGCCCTTGATATATGTGTTTGGCAATCAGTGGTGGCCGGCAGAGAAAATGCCCACGGTGGAGTATCGTGTGCCGGGTGCAACAGAACGCAAGTATGTGGCATGGCCTCGTGCCAGTTTGCCGTCTGACTCTACTAATTGGACTGTGCCCGACTCTGTTGATACTACAGGAGTAGATTTTAGCTGGGTGCCTGATCCTGGAGAACCCGCCTATATCTATCAGTTTGCCACACAGCATCAAAAGACTGGTGGCCCTGTGTATACAGTACCCGGTGCGGTAGAAGTCAAGTATCTTGCAGAACTAAAAATTCGCACAGTGGGCAAGGCCACAGCCATATACGAAATTGATCACATGGATGGTGCTGCTGGCCAGATACCCAACACCACTCGACGAGTGCGGTACTTTGACAACTATAGAGATACCCTGATACGCTTGGCCAGGAGCATAGGACCAGAGCATGAGTATGTCTGGGTATGTTCGAGCATCTGTGATTACACCAACTTTGATTTCACATGGCATCCCGAACAATGGCAAGCCACAATGCTGCATGTATTTGCAAGTGATACAGAAAAGTTTGGAGACACATTCTTCATGCATGTGCCTACCTTTGCAGAGTCGGCAGAACGCAAGCCATTGCTGGAATGGTATGATTGCAACTTTGTCAGTGTTGGTGTACCACGTAGACCCATGCCCGTAGTGCAGCACGATCAAGACAGTCACGCGGATGTGGTTCGTACTCGAGACTTTGCTGGTCCACTAGCAGTGTTCACGCAATCAACCCACATGAGCACAAACTTGGTCACTGTGCCGCTGTGGAGAGAACAGACCAAGACCATAGTTCCGTTGAATCCAGGTGCAAGCAGTGTGATTGTACCTCGAACGGCCATACCCTACATCAAAACGCAGCTATACGATTATCCTTATGTGGACAAGACACACCGTATGCTGACGGATACTCTGCAGGACATTGTGTTCATTTCTAATGGCGAGCCCAATGCTGAACAAAATTACAAAAGATTGAGTTTGGCACCAAAAGATAATCGACTGGTGCGTGTGGACAACATCAACGGTCGTGCAGCAGCATATCATGCAGCGGCCCGAGCCAGCACCACACCCTGGTTCTTTGCTGTGTTTGCCAAGTTACAAGTAGATATTGATTTTGACTGGACCTGGCAACCTGATCGCATGCAACAGGCCAAGCACTATATCTTTCATGCGCGGAATCCTGTCAATGGCCTAGTATACGGACATCAGGCCATGATCGCATACAACCGGCAACTGGTATTGGCAAATCCCGGAGTTGGGCTAGACTTCACATTAGACTCGCCACATGAAGTGGTGCCCGTCTTGAGTGGCGTGGCACACTATGACACTTCCCCATGGTCAAGTTGGCGCACTGCGTTCCGTGAATGTATCAAATTGAAAGCCAGCTTGCCTGACGTTGAAAGCGAATATCGTTTAGGCAAGTGGCTTGATGTCAACAGCGATGAAGCAGATCCGCAGTGGAGCCGATGGGGTGCAGAAGATGCTGTAGAGTATTATGATCAAGTCAACGGCAACTTTGATGCGCTGAAGAAAAGTTACGAGTGGTCTTGGTTGGCCACGTATGCGTTTGTTAAACGCAGTCTAATACCGAATCAATGATGTATTCTACTTCTAGGTCTGTGAGTTCAGGATAGATGGGTAATGAGAGACAACGTCTAGCCAAGCTGCTAGATATGCTCAGGAGACCAGGTCCTTCACAACCCACATATGCTGGTAATTCGTGTAATGGATGTCGATAGTGTATCTTTGTTTCAATGCCTCGATTGGCCAGTTTCTGCTGTAATAGATCACGATCATCCACATCAATCACAAACTTGTGAAAGCTGTGGGTGTCAAAGTTGGTATGATCTATCAAGCATCGAACTTGAGTAGAATATTGAAGTCGATACAACCAGTTTGTTGCTATGTTTTTCCTACGCAGTTGCCATGCATCGATATAGTGTGTCTTGACCATCATCTGGGCACAATCAACTTCGCTCATGCGACTGTTGCTGCCTGCTGTGGCATGTTTTGAAGCCTTGCCATTGGTTGTGTAGTCTCGTGCAAAGTCCAGCAATGCCTGGTCATCAGTGACTATAGCACCACCATTGCCGTAGTTGGGCAGATTCTTCGTGGGATCAAAACTGATAGCAGTGGAATGCCCACGCCGGTTGCAGTCGTCCGCAAGCCAATGTTGGGCACCATCTTCGATTATCAATCGGTGATCTATATTACAATTTGTTGCTGCACCATACAATCCCACCCAGCACACAGCCTCATAACTGAATGGGTCAATGGTCTTTCCGGCATCTAAGAGACCATGATAATCAGTATCACCAATCTCCACTCGCCATCCTGCTGTGATAAACGCATTGGCGGTAGCAGGATAAGTCATGGCCGGGATCAACACTCGAGGATGGTGGTAATCTCTTATATAGTATCTGGCAATGATCTCCAGGGCCTGTGTGCCCGAGTGGCAAGTGATCGCATACTTGGAATGATTCTTTCGTGCCAGCCACGATTCAAACTCAGCGGTATTGTGGCCACTCATGAGGTTGCCGGACCGCAATACTGCATCGGTCACATCCAGGATCTCCTCGCGGAGATGGTTATATTGTCTTGGGAGCCCAGTAAAGGCTATTTTTAAACCACTCATGGTAATTCTCAAATCCTTGTGCTACATCAACCTTAGGGTCATATCCCAATATAGCTCTAGCAAGAACTATGTTCAATGCACCACGGCTTGGGAAGTCTGCGTCCTTGTCACGAACTCTGATTGATCCTTGGTCTACAATGTCAATGATCATTTGAGCAGCCTGTAACAGACTTATGCTGTGGCTTTTTGTGATATTGAATGTTAGATTGCTGGCTCGGGGTAATATGGCAGCAGCCACAATACCATCAGCAGCGTCATCTACATAAGTGAAATCTAAGGTCTCGTGTGGTCCATTAACCTGGAGCACTCCGCCGCGCATTGCTGTGAGCATGAATTTGGAGACGACTCGGTCTTCAACATCAAGTGGCCCATAAACAGCACTGGGACGAATAATAACGTGATCAAAACAACCACGGCGAGTATAATCTTTGACAAGGTCTTCTCCTGCTAGTTTCATTATGCCGTACTGGCCTTGTGGCCTACACACAGCGTTTTCGGTGACATCATCCTTGAAGTCACCGTACACCATCGAGCTGGAAATATACACAACTCGTTTCACATGATGTTTTTTGGCACTCTCAAGCACATTGATCAGGCCTTCCATCATAACCCTGGCACCCCATGCAGGATCTGCATTCACAACCTTCTGTCGAGGAAAGCTGGCCATGTGTATCACTACATCAGGCCGCTCAATCTCAAATATGTCGTCGATGGAGTCTCTATCACAGATGTCTCGGGTGTACAAGTGAGATGGTAACAGCTTGATCTTCTTTAGTCTTTCTGCTATCAAGTAGTCAAGTTCTGACTGTGGAATCATTCCGTATGTGGTACGATTATCAATCACGGACACTTTGTGTGCTTGCTCTTGCAGCCGCCGGACCACATTGTGTCCGATAAGTCCAAGCCCGCCTGTGACCAGTATTTTCATCTGCCCTCCCATTTCAGTTTGTAGAACATATAAACCTTTTCGTCCATCACAGTAAAGTCTCCGGCTCTACTGTAATCCCAGTATCTTCCGTCTCGGTATGTTCCGTGGTGTCCAAAACTCGTGAGCAGCCAGTTTTCTGCTTCCATACCCGGCCATCCTTTTATCTTGTACAATGTGATTGGCACAAACCGTTCACCATCCCATACCTGTTTCCGGACCGGAGGCGGAAGAACAACTTCGGCATCTACATATTCAATCTGTTGTGTTTGCATACTTCAACTTGAAAAATGTTTGATCTGACTCTTTCATTCGTGCCATGATCACAAACTGATATCCATAGTCATGTGGATCCATATGCCGTACCCACCAGGGAGATTCCACAGCATGTTCCATCACAAATTTACCAGCTTCGGTCTGCTGCCAGGCATGTATGGGTTGAGCAGCATACAGCACAGGATCTTCTACATCTCCCATGCGGAATCTATACACCACCAGGTCCGAAAATGTCACGGGCTGCCCGTTGATTATCTTGGTCTTGCGTGGTTTGTTGTGCTTGTTGTGTTCTCGATCTAGATTGCGTAAAATGGCCATGCACTAGTGTAGCACATCAAGTTCTACTTTGCAACTAGATCGGCAGCCATTGGGAAAATTGCTGCAATTGCTTGAGCACAGGCCAGAGCAATAGCTTGATGCTCTTTCTGGGTGCCATTGGCACTCCTCAGTTCAATGAAGTGAATCCATGATCTCAAGGTACCGTTCATGTACATGCGACTAACAGTGAGTCCTTCTGGCAGCACAGCACGGGCCTGTTCTTTGGCAATGCCATTCTCAATCGCCCAGGAGTATTCTTGTTTGACACTGAACAACACACGCTTCTGAGCACGTTCCCATTCAATGGCCAGTAGTCGTTGTGCGTTGTCAGTCTGATCAAGTTCTACACTGTTCTGTCGATTCTTTGTGTCCTGGAATCTTGCCTCACGTAGCACAAACGCTTCATCAAGTTCAGCTGTAGGATCAGCATATCGCTGACTGAACTCTTGGAAGCTGAAACTTCTGTGACGTAGAATCTGTCGGGCGATGTCACGGGTGGTGACAATTTCCATGCAGGCTGACACCATTTCGAGTGGGCTCCAGTGCTGATGCTTGACCAGATATCGTATGAGTCTTTCACTTGTTTCAGTGTTGAACTGATTGGCAGGATTGGACACGCGGGCACAATAGGCAATGAGCTCTTGGGCATCCGTGACGCCCTGGTCAGCGAATTCTCGAGTGGGCTGACTGTAGCTGAGTAGTTTAACATTCATAGATCTTTTAACAAGTCGTCAGTGACAGGTTGTATGAGTTTGGCAACTTCGCCGATGTCGACCATGAAGTCAACATCACGCACTGAGTCGCCTAGTTCGGTTAAAGTACGGGATAGCACAACCTCAATTTCCTCAAGGTCAAGTCCCTGTCGTCGTAGCAGTTGCAAGTTCACAGTCTTCTGTCGCTTGCCGTCAAATTTAATTACTACTTTTTTGATGCACTCAAGTGGTACTTCGGTTTTGACAACCTCATCAACAATATGTTCCCACTTGGCTAAAAATTCATCACTGAACTGCATTTGCAGGCACAGCCTTGGCCTGCCCTGGACGACCGCGCTTGGGCGCAGCAGCAGGAGCAGTAGATTCGGGAGCGACAAAGTGCTCAAGAGTCACACTGGGGCTCATGCGCTGTGCATCTTTTTTCATTCTAGCAGCTTCGGCAATCATGCCCTTGGCTTCGGCTTCCATTTGCTTGGCTTGACTCAGCATGTTCATGGCCAGTGCTTTGTCATCCAAGGCACCATCCACAGAACTCACCAAGGGTGCCACAGGTGGAGCAGTAACACCACGCTCTTGACTGCGTTTGTATTCAGCTTCGGCCTTGCGTTTTTGTGCAGGATCAACAAAGCCTGTGTTCTTGTCAATGTCTTGTAGTCGCTTGAGAGCCTGTTCGCCAGATTCCATCTCACGAATAATCTTGTTCAGCTCATCCAACTTGACACTGCTTTGTGCAGTGGGAGTCACGATAATCTGTGCAGTTGGCACTTTTTTGATCATGCCTTCTTTGTGCAGGGCTTCCAGTTGTGGGCGACCATCGGGCAGGAGATTGCGGTGCAGCACTTCTGACAGATTTGTTGCGGCCTGTCCAGGAGCACTTTCCAGTGTGCTCATGATTGAATTATGAATGTGTGTGGGCAGAGTTTCAGGATAGATAACCAAGCACATGTGATCTTCACCGGGTACTTCTCTAAATAAAATTGCGACCTTGCGATCACCGTGGCGTCCGATATGTTTAAGCATTTGTTTCTCCTTGTGCTTGTGATTTAGCAGCCAACTGGGCTGCTGAGTTTTCTACGAAAATAGATATCTTTTCATATATGGCACCTAC
>Ga0181358_1000252_pt1 | contig 24314 bp, 54 predicted proteins | sample Fa13VDMM110SD_FD_130096 | JGI IMG/M metagenome (GOLD analysis project Ga0181358, IMG submission 130096) | Freshwater viral communities from Lake Michigan, USA - Fa13.VD.MM110.S.D | ecosystem: Environmental > Aquatic > Freshwater > Lake | place: USA: Michigan | collected 2013-09-24 | reverse complement strand
ATCATAGGTAAGCCCCATAAATCGTTTAATTGAGTGAATAGTTTTTGTTGGATTGGTAACCGCTTGTCTTTTTGCTGGGTCACCAACTTTTCTTTCACCACCTTCTAAAAAAGCAATGATTGAAGGTGTTGTTCTATTACCTTCGGAATTGGCAATAATTATTGGGTCTCCACCCTCCATAATTGAACAACAAGAATTTGTGGTTCCTAAATCCACACCTAAAATTTTTCCCATAGTTTTAATAAGTTTTGTTTAAGTATATATGTTTATTTTGAATGTGTCAAGCACAAACCACATATTATCAAAATCGTACCAAAACAAAAAACCTGACATATTGTCAGGTTAAATTGTTATTATGTCAGGCTCATATCCCCAAACTCAACTCCGTGTCTTTCTTGGAAGTGGTCTAATAGTAATTTTATAGATTTGTCGTATCCTTTCTCAATTAATAAAGTCAATGCTTTTAAATCAGCATCAATTTCATCTTTTTCGTTTCTATGTCCGTTGTGATTTAATAATATGTGTGATGCCTCGTGAGCTTCAATAAATTTCAAAATGTCTTTAGCATCTGATTTACCAACCAAAATCTCACCATCTATAATCATAAGATTTTCTCCCGGAACCATAAACCCAAATCCATATTCGTCAAAAAATGGTTTAACTTGTGAGTATAATGGGTCGTCATTAAAAACAACAACCACGGTCACATCATTCAAAAATTCACTACGGAATTCTATTTGGGATTCTTTTTTCATATAAATAGTTGATAATTTAATTAATGTTTCATATTATTCGACAAAGATATAAAATTATGATTAAAAACACAACACCTTACATTGGAAAACTTAGATTAAAGTTTGAAAAACATCCTGAATACACTGGAAAAGATAAATTAAACAAAATCCACCTTAATTTAGGATTCACAAAATTGGTTTCAAGAATTACCCCACAACAAGATTTAAGTGGATGGGTTATAAATCCCCAATCTAAATATCTAATTGAGAGTCACACCGGAGGTATTATTGGATGTCACTCATTTGGTGAAAACAACGAACATAAATTACCGAACTCGTTTTTAACCAAAGATGGTAAATATGTTGGTGATATTGATAGAGGTTGGTGGTATTACAAAAACAATATGGTGGTTTGTGATGAGTATCCCCACGGTGTTGCCAAAGTAATGAATGAGGTAACTTATGTAAATCACCATTTATTTCCCAAAATTGAGGGATATCACGGATATACCCACAGAGGTGGAACAACATTTAAAATTGGTGATAGATTATTTGACCCATCTTATAAACCACAAGAAGAAGATTACGAAGAGTGGGAATGGGCTGGATGGAAACAAAAATACGATAAGTTATTTAATGAAAGTGATGACTTAGATAAAAAATGGATGACAGAATCAGGAATTGGTTATATAATGCCATACACAAAACGAGGTAAAAAAATTATTGAGAATTGGGAAGAAGCTTTACAAGCGGCAATCAATATGTCCAAGGACTTATCATAAAAAAGAACCCCCTTAATATAGGGGGTTTTTTATTTATTATCCTTCTTTATGAAAATACATACCATTACCTTCATTTTCAAGACACTCATAACCTTGTTCATTAAAATTATTTTCGGTACCTTGTAAGTTTATAAAAGTTAAATTAGGTAACCCACAAATATCAACATCTGAAAAATCGGCTGATTCACATTCAAGTATCGCTAAAAAGATTACAGTATCAAATAAATGTAATATTGATAGTAATTTTTGAACTACTTTGGATGATTGTCTTCTCATAAACAATCTTTTTTCTTTAGTAGGACTATCTACTTTATCAAGTAAGTTATATTTTTTAAGGATTGATTCAAAACTTCCCTCCTCAAACATTGGTTCATCCATTGGTCTTTGTCTATCCATTGTAGTATTTTGAACCCAATTCATACCGTTTCGGTCGTCATATTGCTCCTTAATGGTTTTCTTCATTCCAGTGTGCATCTCAAGGATTCTTTTTTTCTCTTGTTGAGAAATTTTGTTGTATAAATTTTTCATATTAATTGTTTTTTATTATAAATATATTGTTATTTAATAAAATCATCCCCATCACCTTTTTCTTCATTCATTAAAAAGTCAAATACTTGGTCAATAGATTCTTTTGCTGTTGATATATGGTCTTGAGCCCAATCGTGACCATTATCTAATATTTTACTAATCATCTCCGGGTCTTTTTCTAACAATATACCCATTTGTCTATGAATTTGTTCTAAATTACTGAAAAACATATATCTATCTGTTTCAGGTTCTTCTTGTTCTGATATAACTCTTCCCGGTTTATAACCAAAAAGGTATTTTATATTACTAATATCTTCGTTAATTAATTTCTTATCCATTTTAACTCTTTTTTATTATAAATACTTCGTGATAATATAAAATTATTTTTCATTAATTAATTCCTCAACATATTTATCTCTCTGTTCCGTTAAATACTCGGCTCTCTCCATTAATCGTTGTCTTTCGTCATCGGTAAGTTTTAAGATAATTGTTTCCTTGTCATTAATCATTTTTTTATATTCTTCCAATTCACGATTAAAACTCATATTTTGATAATACAGGATACCCACCAATAATATAATGGTAAAAGATTGTTCCTTTAATTTTGTAAAGAATGTGTCGGTAAATCCGTTAGGTTTAGTTTCCATATTATTGAAACCCCTCTTTTCAGGAGGGGGGTTAGTTGATTACTTCAATAAGTTATAATATTCTTTGAAATGTTTTATTCTATCAGGCAAGCCAATTACTCCACCATTTACTCTTTTGGTTACTGCCGTTACCGTTGCATCATCCGCTCCTTTATCACAAATAGACCATAATTTATTTGAGTCAAAGAAGAATGCTGCGGACGCCAATGGATATTTTGTTGCAACTAAATCAGGGTTTCCAATACAATCTTCACCAATGAATTTAGTAAAGTTTTTATAGTTATCTTTACCTGTTAGTTGGATATATCCTCGACCTCTGAATTTATACCCCTCTTTTGTTGATTCATCACCGTTACCCATTCTCCCACCATATACTTTTGACGCAATTTTCTCAGGATTTCTAGCGTAAGATTCTGATAAGTTACCGGGAAAGTATTTTGGGAATATTTTTTTAAGACCATCAGCAGAATAATTAACATTTTCTGACACCGCTTTGAATCCACCTGATTCGTGACCACATTGAGCCAAGAAATGAGCCAATCTTAACGGATTAGTAATGTTGAATTTTTTTGCAGTATCCGGAATCTGAGCAATTACCGACTCAGGAATATGTCCTTTCAATTTATCAAGTTTGAATCCACTACCTGTTGGGATTACAACATCTTCTTTAATTACTGAACCGAACATTTTTGACCAAGTTCCATCACCAACAATTCCGTCAGCGGTTAATCCGTTTTTGGCTTGAAATTCTTTAACTAATTTCTCTGTACCCGGACCAAATGTTCCGTCGGCTGTTGTACCTAATTTTGTTTGTAGTTTTTTTACGTCTTCACCTGTAGACCCCACTTTTAATAACATAATTTTTAATTTTACAATTGTTTATATTATAATAAATATTGTAAAATTTATTTGTGTATTTGTTATAATTTGGTGTTGTGTGTTTATTAGTTTTTAAAACGAAAAAAGGTTACTTAATAGTAACCTTTCTTGTAACCTTCTTGGTTTTAACCACCGGTCGTTTGTATTTTATTTCAACCTCATAAGGCCCATTATTATTTTTTGATGTATCATATCTCCAAATAACAGTTTCATCGGGGTCGTCATAAACTTGTTCCCACTTTTTTCCTAATTCTTTTATAACTTTACTCATAGGACAAAGGTAATAAATTATTCCACAACTTCCAAAACTTTTTGGTTTAATTCATAAGCTCTTGCCAATCTTGTTAAACCAATTCCTGCCCCGAATCTTGGGAAGAAGTCCAAAGATAAAAATTCTTCCAATTCTTTCTCAACTCTTTCTTTACCGAATAGTTCAAATAATTTTTGAGAATAACCCCCATTTTCAATCGTGTAAAACATCTCTCTCATTTTTTCAACATCACAACTTCTTTCTGCGGAACCAATTGTTTCTTGACCAAAAAGGATAACATCCACTTTGTTAAAGATATTATCTGAGTTGTGTTTCATATTCCAAAATGGGTTTGTTCTAATTGGAAAGTTTTGTAATGATATAACCTCACTTTTTTCTTTCCACATTCTTGATTCGTGTTCATCCTCTAAAATAGAAACACCTCCGTATTCTTTACAAACTTGTTCGTAATCTACGGGAACTGGTTCTGAAAACCCTAAATATTTTAATAATTCACGTTCTAATACAAGTAAATGAAGCATACCACCCTTTGATTCAAACTCAAACATTGGAAAGATTAATTCGTGACGACCCGGAATTGGGTTTTTTTCTTCTCTATAAGAAGTGGAGATACAGAATACACCATCCCATTCAGGATTTTTTAATAATTCATATTCCAACCACATTTGTCCTGTTTGTGGTAATGGCCAAATTTCTCCACCATATTCAAAAGTTTTTACTGAATGTGGATTTTCACAAGCAGCTAAAATAGATAATCGTGATTGAGATGGAACCTCAATAAAGTTCTTATTTACAAAGAACGTTCTCATTTTTTGTACCAACTCGTGGTAAGTTTTTGTTTGTTTCATAGTTTTATATTTAATTTTTATTGTTTACGTATGGGCAAAAAAAAGTCCCTAAAATAAAATAGGGACTTACTTGTTAAGTAATATAATTGTTTGGCGTGTATAGTTTGTATCTCATCATTGGTAATAAATATACTATATTAAGATAAAAAGTCAATATGTTTTACTTTTTATTTTATTGGTTTAAATTAGTGTATGAACAACTTCCAAAACTTTTTGGTCTGATGGTTATTTTGCTTGTTCAATCGGTGAAGCTTCACCAGAAACAATCAGAGAATATATTTTAAATCAAGGTTAAAAATATTTTTTCAAAAAAATCGTTTTTTTTTTTGATGGATATTTATATTAAAAATATAATTATGAAAAAAGTAGTGAGACTAACTGAAACAGATTTAACTAACCTTGTTAATAAGATTATTAATGAAGGTAAAAACAAATACGAATTTATTGATGAACATCCTTCATATCGTGAATTAAATTCTAAACTAAGTGAGTTAAAAAAAATTATGAAAACTATTAGTAAGGATTTATTGGGCGGTATTGATTATGTTGAGGAATACATTGAGGAGAAATTACTAAAGAAATAGTTCAAATTAAACTAAAACCACCTTTCATCCCACAAACTAAAGATTTGTGGGTTTTTCGGTGGAGTTATATAAAAAGTCAATATGTTTTACTTTTTATTTTATTGGTTTAAATTATTGTATGAACGATGAACAAAAAGCCCAACAGTACAGTAATCTAACGTATGGTTTCGATAGAATTGCTAATGAAATTGCCTCAATTAAAGGTGAAAGTCTAGATTTAAATGAAGAACAACTTAAAAAAATCCAAAAACTTCAAGAACAACAAGGAAGAATAATGGCACAGTTGCAACAGATAATGAACGGATAAAAAATAACCCCCACGTTTAATGGGGGTTTTTTATTACACAAACTCTACTTCGTTTGTATCCGGATTCCAATCGATGGTCATTGGTTTTTGAGTATAGATGTATCTTTCATCTAATACCGCAGAGTTAAAGTGATGTGTGTCTCCTTTTCTAACGTAACCATATCCGGTGTGGATGTGACCAACATTATGAAGTTTAACGTTTAATCTCTCTAATCTCTCAACTAATAACTCACAACCTAAATTATCATATCTTCTACCGTCAACAGTGTCTAATATTCCAAACACCGGACAGTGAGTAAGTAAGATGTCGGTATCATCAGGGATTCCTTCCCATTTACCTGACAACGCTACACCATTTTTAGGTAAGTTAAATGCCCAACTGTGAAATTCAGGTTGCCAAGGACTACCATAAATTTTTACTTCTCTCTCATCACCAACTTTGATTACCAATTCACTATCTTGGAGATATGTAATTCCGGTGTAGAAGTCTAAAATCTCTTTTACCTTGTCAACGTTATCTTGAAAACCCCAATCGTGATTTCCGGCAATGAATACCTTGTGAGTGTAACCTTCTATGTTGTTAAACCACTTACAGAACTCTCTGATTTCGTGTTCGTATCCCATAGATGATATATCCCCACTATGAACTAGTAAATCTCCTCCCGGTAAGTCGGTGGTTACTTGTTTGTGTTTATTGTGGCTGTCGCTCATTAATGTTATAATCATAATTTCTATATTTCTATTACTTCTGTTTTAATTTCCCCAACTTCATAATATCCGGTTAATGATTCAAAATTTGGGGGACATATTGCACCATTTTGGAATTCAAGTTCGTGTTCTTTATATTCATCAGGTGTGAACTCTAACATTCCTTTTTTTAAAGCGTCATATTTGTCTTCAGCTTCAACTTTAAATAATTTTAAGTCGTTTTCATACATACTTAAAATTCCAACCACATAGTTTTTCATAATTTCTTTATTTGTTATCGGCCATTCTTTGGCCTTGTATCTTGTTGAATCTCCTTTTGTGTTTTCCATTTTTATTTAACGAGTTATTATACATTCTAATGAATCAATTATTGTCTTATAACTTTCCTTATCTTTATGAGGGTCACCATACCCAATTGGGAGTTCTATTATAACCCCCCCTAAATTTTGGAATCTCTTGTAGTATTTTGAAATTGATGAGGTCTTTATTTTTTTGACTCCACCCCAACCCCAAGACCCTTGGATAACATAAATTATTGAATTGGGGAAAGTCCGTTTGATTGTTTCCATCAATTTTCTAACCCCAATATCCCGGTAATAATCATTAACCCCAATACATACTGAAACACTATTAACATCAGGTGATATTGGGTATGATGTTACCTTTTTGTTTAACCGGATAACACCAATCCCTGATTTTGTTAATCTTTTTACACATTTTATTTCTTTAGTGTATTTTGATAGATAAAATGTTTGAGAATCACCAATTAAAATATGTTTTTGACTGTACGAAAATAAGGTAAAAAAAAGTAATATATATTTAACCATTATATTCCGTGTTTTTTAATTCTTAATTCTTTAAATCGTTCATCATCATCAGGACTTCCATAACCCCAAGTTAATACATATTCAAGAGTGATTAACTCTTTATATTCCTCAACGGTTAGGTTTCCTCGTAGTTCTTCGGCAACTTTATTCCAAACTTCATCAAATGTACTCATATTTTAAATTAAAAAATCTCAACTAATCCCACCATTTTTCTATATTATCACTCATAATCTTGAATAACAATTTTCTTGCTCTATCGTGGTTTATATGACCGATATTCATCGCAATTCTTTGTTTTTTATCAGTACTGACATTATCGTGGTCTCCTAACGAAAAAATACCTTCACCATTTATTACTCTTTTGTAAATTAATGGGTATTTTTTGAAGTAATCGTCAAAATTCTCTTCCAATAATCGTGATTCCCAAGAAGAATATCCCGGTTTTTCAGGAACATCATCAAACCAGTGTTTGGTTTTATGAAAATCCGAATATTCTGAAGAATAAAAATCGTCTTGAACCAATCCCATCAATTTTACACATAATCTCATTACTTTAGCATCTTGTTGAGCTCGTGTATGAAAATCCCTACGACTAATATAGTCGGCTTGAGTGGTTAATTTATGTTTCATTATCTCAAAAATGTAATGACTGTCCCAATTTCGGTCTTTCCATATGATTGGAAACCAATAAATTAGGTTTTTCACCCCCGTTCTAAACATTTTATGATAATACTTACCCTCGTGATTCCACCATAGTGGAATAAATCGTAGTTTTCGTACAATCCAAGGTTTTTTTTCTCTTTTTTCAGCCCACTCGTCAAATATGTCTTTTTCCGGTTCCATTTTTAATATTTTTTACAAAGGTAATACTTTTTCTCTCTGAAACAAATAATTTTCAGTAAAATCTCGATTAAACAGGATTTTTAAGTCTTCAGTCATCTCAAAACTCCATTTATTCAAAAAATTTTTAAATAAATTGACACAACATTCAATATGTTTATCTGTTTTAGAAGAAAATAATACTTTATTAACCCAATTGAACTCTTGATGAATAGTATATAAGTCCATTACTTAAGATTACTCATTTTTTTAGTCATATCTGACAATTGTTTCATCATTTCATTCATATCCGGAATATTTCCAAATGGGTTTGGACTTTTAACCCCATTACCACCAAAAGAATTAGTGGAAAACCCCTTTTTCATATCAGTAAATGATGTGAATAGTTTTCTTCCATATTTATTCCACCATTTATAGATTAATACTATTGTGACAACTTGGACAATCACGAAAATCGTTAAAATTACATTTAAATACATAGTTTTTTCTTTAATTATAAATAACGATTTAATATAAATCAAATCTTGAATTGGATAAATCAATTTTTCCACCTATATTTAATAATATGAAGAAAGCTTTTGAATTTTTTATAAATATTGTCCTAAAAGACGACCTTGAACTATTATTTGGTGTAGGTAGCGTCATTGTGGTTAATTTTATTCAATATTCGACCAATAACAAATGTTTTACTGTCGACTGTAAGTTACTCACAACCGACCCTGAATTATGTATTGAGTCATTCCCGGTTGGATTGGAACATTTAGTGATAGAGAGTTGGAAATATATGGGTAAAGAAGAAAATGTTAACCTAACATCAACAATTGATGTTAAATAAATAAATATACATCAGAGTCAATTAAACCTTCCCTTATAAATTCCTCAAACACACACTCAGTGACCTCACAAATACTTTTTTCTGGACTATATTTATGGGTTTCAGTTACTATTTCTGAAAATTGTTTATATACACCTGAAATGTGTGATAAATAAAACATTTCTTCAACGTGTTCTTCGTTTGACATAAGATTATAAGGGTTTTTAGGGATTAATTATTACTATAATTATAGAGATAATTTGTTTTTTAATCAATAATATTTGATTTTTATTTTTATTACTCTTATTATTGTAAAAAACATTTAATTTATGAAAAAAGTAGAGACAACAAGTAAAGTAAAAGTACATTACACAGGAAGATTAGAAGATGGAACAATCTTTGACACATCAATCGCCGAAGGTCGTGAACCATTAGAAGTTGAGTTGGGATTAGGACAACTTATTAAAGGATTTGAATCAGGTTTAATTGATATGGTTGAAGGTGATAAAAAAACTATCGAACTTTCCGTTGAAGATTCTTACGGTGAACCAAATCCTGAATTTATTAACGAAGTTCCAAGAACAAATGTTCCTGAAGGAATCCAAGTTGGGGAATCATTACAAGGTATGGGACCTCAAGGACCGGTAAATGTACAAGTAATAGCAGTTAACGAAGAAACCGTTACTTTAGACGCTAACCATCCTTTGGCTGGAAAAAAATTAATCTTTGATTTAGAAGTTGTTAGTATCTCGTAATGAGACACTAACAACTTTTTGTTTTTAAAGTTTAATAATTATTCATACATTTTTTTCTCATCCTTTGGGTGAGATTTTTCAAATTTCTTAATTATTGAACCTGATTCAGAATTTGCCTCATCTTCATTCTTTCCACCAATATCAGGACCTTGTTCCCGATTTAAAATAGTTCTTTGATATTCGTGAACCCATTCGTGAGCAAGTGTTCTTAAAATGTCTCGATTCATTCTACCTTTAGACAAGATTATTAACTCATTTTCTGAATTTCTTTGACCGGTAGTCATATTACCAATTCTTTTCCCAACAAACTTAATAATTATATTATTTTTTAATGGGTAAGATTTTTGTAGATATTGGATAAAGTCATTATAAAATTCATAATTCTCTTTTGGGACATCCGAATCAATATGTTTAATCGTTATTTTCATATTTATAAATATATTAAAATATGATAGTATTTATAATAAAAGAAAAATTGATATGTCAAAAAAAATATTAATAACCGAAGAAGAAAAAAATAAAATCAAATCGTTATATAACATTAACGAACAAGGTGCGGGAGACGCACTTACAAGTTTGGCCGATACAATTGTTGATATGCTTAAAACCGGTAATTTTGGAAATAATTCAAAAGGTGGTATTGAAACATTTGATTTAAGTAACAATACAACGTCTGATGATAATTTTTATAAATCCGTATTAAAATGTTTAGGTGCGGAACCAACTAAAAGCAATATGTTATTTATGTATGCTTGGAGACAGTCCGAAGGAGGTAAAGCTAAAAACAACCCATTTAATACTACAATGAAAATGGACGGGGCAACAAATATATCAAACACATCCGTTGGTGTTAAAAACTATCAAACACCTGAAGATGGTATAAAAGCCACTTGTAAAACATTAGTGAATGGAAGAAATAAATATGGTTACGATAAAATCATTGACGGATTTAAAAATGATGTTGGATTATCCAAATTAACTGACGCAGTTATAAATTCAAAGTGGGGAACCAAAGATTTATTACGTAAAGTATCCCAAGGATATATTGCCGGTAATTCACCAAAACCACATCCAATCAATAAAACAGAAATTGCTTAAAACAACAAAACCGACATTAAGTCGGTTTTTTTATTGTAATAATGTTAGTAAAATATAACTTAGTTTGTATCCGGTGAATGCACCTAAAGCGGATGGTATCGGAAACACAATTAATTTACCCAAATCAGTTACATATTTTGGTCTATTAACGATTTTACCCATATAGAAGTAATATACGATGTATCCCATCAAAACAGCAATATCTGTTCGTGTAGCAATAAAAACAACTAAGGTAGCACCTAAGAATCCAAATGTAAAATTGTCTCTTACACCCTCCCAAACTTCTTTGGTTGAAGCACTATTATACTCCTTAACAATTTTATTAATTTTTACCTTATTCTTCTTAAAATAATTATTGTTTTCCAATTTGGTCTTTTGTTGTTTTTAAATTTTTAATGTATTTTTCAATTGTAACTATTTTTCTACGAATACCGGCATTTGTGTTTGCAACATCAATTAAAAAATTATTTAGTTCGTCTAATTGAGTCTTTTTGACTGTATCTAAAGAATCAAAATCAACTTGTTTGTTAAGTTCTTGTAAATTAATTTCATCCAACTCTGTTGTTGTGAATTTTTCGTTTGTTAATTCACATAAGTAAAAGTGGTGTGTTACATCGTATGTCTTACCTCTATAATACAATGTAGATGGTTCCGACATTAGTTTCATTTCTTTTCCGGTTAATGGACTTTTCATATTACTCTATGTTTTTTGTTTTCCATAATTTGTTTGTTTTTTAGTAATTTTCAATTTTTAATACTAAATTTTTTTCACTTGAAATTTCATAGTCACGATAGTCACTACAATTATCCATTGAATTTATTTTATATGTGTGGTAAGTATCACTATAAATCGTAATAGCAATTACTATGTTTGGTATTTGATTTACATCTGTTCTAACATAAACAGTGTCTCCTATGTTGTATTTATTATTTACATTCATATTAATTGTTTTTCTCTAATTTAACTATTGGATAATTAAACTCAGATTTTAATACCCACTCTACCTCTAATTGTTTAAGTAACCAACTCTGAGAAATATTACCATTCTCATCAAATTTATTTTTTATTTTAGAGAGACAATAAGATGATTGTGTTTCCCACCCAATCCAAGCAATATCGTATCCCGGATAATTAATATAATCTTTTACTTTTATTTTTTTCATAATAATATTTCAATTGTTATACCTGCTGGACCTAATGATAGGTTGTAGGTGTTATATCTGTTATCGTTTAACCAACCATACTTTTTGAAGTTAAAGATAACAACATCTTTTCCTTCGTATTGTGCGTGAATATCATTTGTTTGATAATCAATTGCCGGTTGAGACACAAACCCATTTTTAATCGGATTTATAAACTCTTTTTCCAATTCCTGTGTCTGAATATGAATTAACATTTTTAATTACTTAAAGGTGCTTTTATTGTTGGATGTGATTGATAGTTTTCTACTTGAATATCATCTATTTCATAACATTCCCAATTTTCTTCTATACACAGATAATCGGGTAATTTTTTTAGTGTTGGTAATGGGTAAGGTTCTCTTGTTCTTTTAGGAATATTAACATCATCTAAATGTTTGTGTAATGTATGGTCTTCATCAATACCTGTAAACATTTTTATATTTTGAGATACTTCACTGTGATTTGAACTAGCAATAAAACTTCTTTCTTCTAAACTTAATTCTCTTCCAATCTGTTCTTTTGCTTGTTCGATATGATTTGAATATAAATGAACATCACCAAGATTTCCAATCAACTCATCAGGAACCATATTAACTTCTTTTGCAATTATTTCTAATAACAATCCATAAGAAGCAATGTTGAATGGTAAACCTAAGAATGTATCTACTGAACGTTGATTCCACATTAAAGAGATTGCTCTGGTTGGAACATTATATTTATTGTAATGTTCTTCTTCTGTACAATTTTCAATACCTATATTACTATATTTAGGGCATAATCCATACTGTCTTGCAATCGTATATCTTTCAACATCACTCAACTCCCTTGTATAAACTTGAAATCCATAATGACAAGGTGGAAGAACCATTTGGTCTAATTCTCCAACATTCCAGGTATTAACCATTAATCGTCTTGAGTCTGGATTTGTTTTGAGTTCAGAGATTAAGTTTGCGATTTGGTCTGTTATTCCAACAGCTACTTTACAATTTTCTTCTGTTACGTTATAAGGAATAAATTGTTTCCATTCTCTCCATTGTCTACCATAAATTGGACCTAACTCACCCCACTTCTTAGCAAACTCATCATCTGTTTTGATTTTGTTGATGAATTCTTCTTGTGATAGAATAAATTTTTCCCCACTCATAGATTGAACTGTAAGTTCCCAAGCCGATTTTTTCATATCGTTTTCTAATGTGGTTGATTTATAATTCTTATAAGCATCACCATCCCAAATATGACAATCATTATCAACAAGGAACTTAATGTTTGTATCACCACGAAGGAACCAAAGAAGTTCTGTTACAATTGTTTTGAATGGCATTTTCTTAGTAGTAAGCAATGGGAATCCTTCTGACATTTTATGTCTGATTTGTCTTCCAAATACTGAGATTGTTCCCGTTCCGGTTCTATCTTTTTTCTCCATACCATTATCCAGGATGTCTTGTAATAGTGCTTGGTATTTTTTGTCTATGTTATTCATATTTTAAAATATCTACGTAATAATTATCTGTGTTATAACCATATTTAATTCTGCTTTGTTCTGCCTCTTCTTTAGTTTTGAAAGGAGCCAAGATTACATTATGTTCTTTACTCCCGTGTGCCGGTGATTTTTCATACACAGCATAAAGATTATCTAATTTATTCATTATCGTTAAATAATATTTTTACAATTTTATTTGCAATCTTCTTAAAATCTTTCTCCACCAATCCACGAGTAGTTTCTGCTGCCGTTCCAATTCTTATTCCGGATGTCTGTGTGAATGGTAATGGGTCATTAGGAATACTATTTTTATTTACCGTTATACCATTTTTTTCTAATAAGTCAGCCGCCTGTTTTCCATTATACTTTGTGTTACTAACATCAAGAAGTAACATATGACAATCAGTACCATCACTAATTATATTCAAACCATTTTCCTTAAACACCTCACACATTACTTTAGCATTTGAAATAACTTGTTTAGTATAATTTTTAAATTCAGGTGTGTTTGCCTCAATAAAACATTGAGCCTTCGCAGCAACAACGTGCATCAAAGGACCACCTTGAGTCCCGGGAAAAATTGCTGAATTAATTTTTTTGGTAAACTCCGGATTATTCCACATAATAACACCACCTCTTGGTCCTCTTAAGGTTTTGTGAGTTGTTGAGGTGATAACATCGGCAAACCCAACCGGTGATGGATATTCACCGGTTGCTATTAGTCCTGAATAATGTGATATATCCGCCAATAGGTAAGCACCAACTTCATTAGCGATATTTTTGAAGGTGTCCCACTCAATACGTCTTGAGTATGCGGATGCTCCGGCAATAATTAACTTTGGATTTGTTTCTTTAGCAATTTTTCGTACTTCATCGTAATCTATCAAACCATCAGATGATACACCATACGAAACAGCTTTATACAATTTACCTGAAATATTAACTGGTGAACCGTGTGATAAATGTCCTCCGGCCGATAAATCCATTCCCAATATTGTATCACCAACGGATATTAAAGCCTGAAACGCCGCTGTATTAGCGTTAGCACCTGAATGAGGTTGTACGTTTGCATAATCAACATTAAACAAAGATTTCAATTCGTTTATTGCCAATTCTTCTACATCATCCATATTCTCACATCCATTGTAGTATCTACTATGTGGGTAACCTTCGGCGTATTTATTTGTAAATACCGACCCACATAATTTCATAATTGCCTTTGATGTAAAATTTTCAGACGCAATTAATTCTATTGTTGAATTTTGACGTTTAACTTCATTTTTTAATATTTTTTTTAATATCTTATTCATCCTTCATTCTTTTTTTAAATTTTTTAATGTATTCTTTTGATATAACTTGACCATTTTCTCTATTAAAATAAACACCATCTGATTCCATATCTGAAATTGTCCCAAACGTCATTTGGGGTTTTGGTTTATTTTTTTTAACTTTAGGTTTAGTTGAGTTCTCCATTAAATTAATGAGAGTATACCTACCACCTTTGGGTCTAACTTTTTCAGGTTTATATCCCGGAGAACTAACTCTATTTAACTCTCTCCAAATTGTTACAATAAACACTGAGAAAAGTGTTACTATTGCAACTGTTAATGCAACTACTTCCATTATTTTTTCATTTTAAGATTAATGTAAATTAGAAACGCTAATATTGTTGGTGGCCACAATCCAAGAAAGATGGCTTTATTAACGTCATTTTCAATAATGTAGTGATACTCACTTACAAATATTATTCCCACGGTTACTAATAATATTAGTATTTCGGATGTTTTAAATTTTGTCATTTTATTTAATTTGATAATTAATGAGATTTATTCTAAATCCCAAATACTTTTTCTTTTTCGTTTTATTTTATCCAGTAGTAACTTCAGTATCATCGCTATTACTTGTATCTTCTTCTTCATCGTCTAATTCTGTTATATGTTGATACCACATCGGATTTGGTAACCCACTGTAATGGTCCCATAATTCATCGTCAATTACTTGTGGATTATTCATTTTTATTTTGTTTTGATATGTAAAAATAAAGAGTTGTGATAGATTTCTCCCACTCTTTATATAATTCACTATTTGTATTCATCTCATTATAGAATTCTTCTTTTGTTAGAAGTTCTCCAGGATTAGGTGGTTGACAGGAATTGTCTTTACTATACGTTCCGTTTTGAAACATCGGATGAATCCACCGATTAGTCGCCATAGAATGTTCTGTTTCATAACATTCATACACTTGGTTCAAGGTCTCAACCATATTGGGGTCGTAATTATTCTCCATCCCACTCTTTTTGTCTTCCATCCTCAACTTTTTTTTCAATATAGTTTCTAAGTTCACTCATCGTTCTTAAAAACTCTAATCTCAACCGGTGGAACTCTTCATCTTTAATTTCATCCCAATGACTATAACTTTCAAAACAATAGTCAAATCCTTCCGCATCCATTCTGTATTGGACAGATTCCCAAAGTTCCAAATCATCCTCTTGTGGTTCCAAAGATGCCAATCCCAAGAACTTTCTTAATTGTTCATCAGATGGTCTTGCGTTCTCGTGTTCGTTTGAAATGGTGTATGTTCTCCCGTAACTTGTTGTTAGAGATTTACCACCATTCATAATGTAGATTATACCTTTTGTGTTGGTAAATTCAATTATCTCGTGGTGGTCATCCACGATTACGTATTCAGAGGTATCAATCTTGTACGCTCTGAATGTATCACCCTCAAAATTTAGTAATCCTAAGTGGGGTTTTCTGTTTTTATTCTCGTATTTCGCCATTTTATTTTAATTTTCTTTTTGGTGTTGGTTCAAAATAATCATTATCAAAATCGGGTTCAATAGTCGGTGTATATTCAAATCCTGTCTCATAGTTTTTACTAAACCATATTTTATATCTTTCTTCGTAAGTCAATTCTTCACAACAATCTTCACCCCACTTTTGGTAGAAGTCATCGTCAAACAATAATTTATCAATGAATTGCCATTTGTCCCAAATTAAATCGGGGTCACCTTCTGAGGTTTCCATAAATTTATTGAATAAATCATCTAATGGTGTATTATATTTTCCATCAATATAATCCTTCCACGGGATGAAATCCGGATTTGGTTCTACACCTCTTAATTGATTTAGAATCTCTTGGTCAATTTCTTTTTGAACTTCTTTGAATATCTCAGAAGTTAATTCATCGTGTTCTTTCTGTTTTCTAATCTCATTTTCAAAAGTCCAAGCCGTTAATTCACCCAAATTATCTATTTTGAAATGTTGGGTCGGTATTGTAAAAACAGTATATCCATCAATTGGATTACCATTAATAGTTATTCCGTTTTTTATGTATTCGTAGATTGATTTATCCATTTTAATTAATTTGAATTGACATTGTTTGTTTGTTGGTCACATATTTGTCATCACACACATTACTCACGGTCAAAATATATTCTTCACCGGGATGAACATTTGTAAACTGAAAAACATAGTTATTTTTAATCTCCTTACATCCACCAGGTTTATATGTAATAAAACACCAACCCATATCTCGTGTATGTCCTTTATGTTCAAAATAAGAATTATTCATAGAATAATTGACACCGTTTATTGTCATATGAAGAGCGTATTCTTTATGTAACTCAATCCTCACATCCATATCAATATCATTGGTGTACATAATTTTAGGTGTGGTTGTTAATGTCATAATTTTCTTAACCTTATCATAAGATAATGTTACCCCTCTCACTTTAATTGTTTGTGAGAACATCGTCATCGTTCCAAATAGGAACATTAATAGTATTTTTTTCATAGTTTTAATTTAATGTTACAGTTTTAATTTTTTTTTAAGTCCACTTATTACTAAAGATGCGGTGGAATAATTTGTTGCCAATGGTATATTATAAACATTACAAATTCGTAATAACATATTCACATCTACCTGATGGGGATGAAGACCTAGTGGGTCAATAAAAAATACAACAGCATCTATTCCACCATCAGATATTAACGAAGCAATTTGAGCATCACCACCTAAAGGACCTGATTTAAGACAATTTACATCAAGCCCTGCGTGTTCAATATGTTTTCCAGTTGTACCTGTCGCCATAACGTCAACATTTCTAAAGAAATCTAATCTCTTCATAATAAAGGCAACCATATCTGCCTTTTTCCCGTCGTGAGCAATTACCGCTATTCGTGTATTTTTTTCCATCTTATCCTAATTTTTCTTGTAATTTTTGCCAATAACCTTCTTCGTTTCGGTACCGATTAACCACCTCAACCTCATTGGGAAATCCCAACGATAGTTTTTTCAAATTTTCAGTATCTGAACTGAAAATAGTGTTAAATAAATTTGTACTAAACGACCCGGAGCCACCACTCATAAAGTACACAAATTCTAATTCTACTTTTTCCATTTTATTAATTTATTAATTCATCAATATCTATGTTGTTGTCTCCCAATATTTCGTAAATTCTTTCAAATACCTCTTGGATACCATCAAATTCGTCATATTCTTTATCATCATTTTCAAATTTTCTTTCAACTTGTTTTTTTAGGTTTCTTGTTATTTCAAATAAGGCTGATGCCATATCCAAAGATTTGACAGCTCTCAGGTGAGCCATTCTATCATCCGGGTCGTTTAAGTTATACGATAATGTTGCTTTCATATTCTTTTTGTTTTTCAAATTGTTTTCTACCAATACATTTTGTTTCTTCTTTTGTATCCCACAGACCACCTCTTTTATCCGGAGGTATCATATGACAATTGTGGGACTTGTCGTGTTTCATTGAATGTTCGATAATCATATCATTAAAATGATTTCTAACCGTCCAAGGACATTCTTTACAAGATTTTTTACACATAATCTTAATATAAATCTTCTGAATATAATGTTGTTCTTAAATCCTCTGTTTGACCGGCATCAAAAGCTATTTGACCACCTTCTTCTCTACCCACAAATCTATTTGTGTTGGTTAAAAATCCTTGTTCGTGTTCTCCGGAACAATCCTCACCAAATGTGCAAGTTCGTAATCCGGTTAAACTACTCATCGTCCACATACATTGCCCATGTCTATGACCTAACACTACCAACCCTCTATCACAATTCTTTGGGAGGACACCATCAATTACTTTTTGCAAAGGTATATCTTTATACCAAATTGCAGCACATAATATTCTCTCCTGTTTTACCATGACTCAACATCCGTTAAATCTAAATCTACTTGAGCTAATTCACTGTAGACAGATATTGTTTGTCCAATACCACAATCGGAAACAGACCAAGTCATTTTTCCGTATTTACCATATAATCCCTTAATGTGTGACATCCACTCGTCATACATTTTTTGTTGCTTATCTGTAAGCTCAATCGTTATTTTTGTGTTACCCATATTTTTTAATTTTATTCTGCAAAGATATAACTTTTATTTATATTGCAAAATTTTTATTCAAATTTATCTACAACAACTTCAATACCCGTCATACGAGTAATATCTTCACTAATGCTAACACCGGAACTTTCAAATTTACCCTCAACCTCAACAAATATTCCCGGAGATTGAGCTTCTGTAAATTCACCATTATCGTCAACGGTAAATCTGTCCCATAATTGATAACTTGTAACTTTCAGATTGGGATATAAACTATTTAATATTTTTTCAAATCTTTTCTGCTCCATAACACCACAAGTATAATAAAAATATTTTTAATAAAAAGTTGTTGTAATGAGATTTTTTACATATCTTTGTCCAATAATAATCTAAAACATTTAAAAATGGGAAAAACAAGTTCAAAAGGTAAGTATGTTGTTAAGGTTAACAACCACGACATTTATGTGTTGGCAACAAAAAAACCTGATACAACAAAAAAACACGGATATTCAATGACTTTTGATTATCAAATTTACAAAAATGGTAAAATTGTTACGAAAGGATTAAAATCTAAAGAAACTGCTGTAGAGAAATCATTAACATTAGTTTCAACCAAAAAAACCGCATAATGAATTACGGAAAAGAGTTTCAAAAATTCGCAATGAGCGACAGAGGTATCACAGGTCTTAACTTGGATTACTACCAAAAACACATTGAAAGTGTTACACCATATATTTTGGAAGAACGAGAGATGAGAGCAACTCAACTTGATATTTTTTCCCGACTTATGATGGATAGAATTATTTGGGTTTCCGGACCGGTTGAGAGTCAGATGGCATCTATCATCCAAGCTCAACTTATCTTCTTGGAAACGACAGATAAAAAGGATATTAGTATGTATCTTGAAACCCCGGGAGGTTCAGTATTGTCCGGACTTGGAATTAGAGACACAATGAACTACATCAAACCGGATGTTGCAACATTAAATGTTGGGATGTGTGCATCAATGGGTTCCGTATTGGTATCGTCAGGAGCCAAAGGAAAAAGAAGTTCATTAATCTTCTCAAAAATTATGACACATATGGTGTCTCACGGAACACAAGGAAATGTTCAGGATACTCGCATTAACCAATTGGAGGCTGAGAAATATAACTATATGTTATTCAAAATCTTAGCGGAGAATTGTGGGAAAACATTTGACGAGATGTATGAGTCATCAAGAAATGACAAATGGTTCAACTCAGATGAGGCGAAAGAGTTTGGTTTAATTGATAACATTGTTGGGTTAGAGACAAACAAATCTATAACAGAAATGATGGTTGGGTTTGATGACTTCTATTCAAAAGAAATTTTAAAACGATAATATGTTTACAAGAATTTATGGAGCGTCCGATGATTTAATAGAAATTGACGGACAAATTATTGATGAGGTTGATGCTTACTCCTCCGAAAGAAAACCAATCAAGATTAAAACATCTGATGGAACCAAAGGAACCATTTTATATAATGGTGAATGGAAAATAACAATTACCGAAGAAGGTTCGGATTTTGTAAAAGTTATTCCCGCCATAGGTGATGATTATGACGATAAACATACCGAGGAAAACACTAACGATATTCCATCACATAGTGATGTATTAATCTTAGATGGTGATTTAAAATGGGTGAAAATTAATGGTGAAAAATTTAAACCATAATGTTATTAAAAAAGAAACCCCCATGTTAATCTTGGGGGTTTTCCATTATAAACCAAAAAAAACCCATAAAAGGGTTTTATTTTCCACTAAAAGGAGTGTTTTATCAATTATTTTCCACTAAATATCTATTGTCTTAACCGGGACGTGAAATTTATCCCAAAACCAATCAATGAATGGTTGTTTCCATTTATCACCAAAATAACCATTTAATGTATTATAAACATCATCATCTTCAAACATTAACAAAGGTGATTTATCTTTCATTTCTTTAATATGTTCGTCAGTCCATAAATAATCCTCTTCACTAGTCCAATAATCTTCTGAATACCATCTGAATAAAGTATCATCTTCATCATAATCTCCCTGATAAAATGATATCGCATAATCAACTTCATTACCCCAATCATCAATACCCGGTGTCCAACCAATGTTATTGGTGTCGTATGTTTCGTTCAGGTAGTCAATCACCGCTTGATTTAATTTACTCTCAGTTATTATTATTTTCATATCTATAAATATCAAGATAATATTTTAGTGATTGTTCGGGAACCTTTTTTATCCAAATACTTTATCACACAATTATCTTCATTAAGGATTGAACAATATCCAAATAAAGAATTAACAAAATCTTCAATCACAATATTTTCACAACCCGGGATGGTGAGCATATATTTAAATGAATTATCATCAACATAAGCCCCTTTAACATTTTTAAGGATGATTTCAAAATATTTTTTTTGGTTATACCGAACAATCACCTTCAACTCCGGATATAATTCCTTAAATACTTTTCTAATTATAATCAACTTTTTCATTATAAAAATATAAAGAATAAATTGATAATAAGAAACCATTTTTATATCTTTGCTGTATGGAAAAAATTATACATAAACTAATCAACGAATTTACCGAAGGAGTGGATACCTATACCCACAATGAATCTACTTGGCTAATCTTTACTGAGACCAAACAATGGGTGATTGAATTAACTGAGAATAAAACTCTGTGGTATAATTATAACTTCTTCAAAAGTGTTTTTGCTTATGCTTCATTGGATTGCGTTCAGAATCAACACCTCATCACAAAATGGGTGGAAGATAATATTATAAATAAAAAATTAACTTATGTTACACACTTTAGAGATGCCCGGGATAGAAAACAACAATTTGAGGATACCCTTGAAAATGGTATAAAAATGACATCATCATTAGAATCTCGTGATTATACCGGAGACATTGATGATGTTCTTGAAAAGGGTGTGATGAACACCGATTATTGGGGTGACAAAAGAACCGTATCAGTTAATGACACTATTGAAAAGGGTGTGAATGAAACATTAAGAGGTGCATATCTTAATGTTGATAGTGTAATTCAAGATGGGGTGAAACGCACTGATAACTGGCTTGGTCGTGATATTTCCGTCATTGAAGATACCATTCAAAATGGGGTTAAGAATACTAAGATGGCTTATATGAAAACAGATTGGTCAATTAATGATACAATTGAAAATGGTGTGAAACATATCTATTTATCTGAGAGTTCACGTTCAATAGGTATTAAAGACACCCTTAAAAATGGTGTGAAGGAAACAAAACAAAAAAAGAATGCACATCTGGTTTTAGATACTAGCGGTAGAGAACTTATTTTAGAATCACATCTTGTCGTTAGAGATGGTGTAAGAAGTTCCACCCCACGTCAATATGTTGGTGAAAACATAATTGATAAGATTATAGATAATGGTGTTAAAGAAACCTATGAAGATGTGTATCACCACAAAGGACGAATAGATGGAGTGATTAAGAATGGTGTTAAAGAAACCCACGATGATGTATATCACCACAAAGGACGAATTGATGGTGTAATCAAGAATGGTGTGAAAGAAACTAAACCATCCGGTTATAGTCCTATGGATAAAATAGGTGAAGTTGTTACTGAAGGTATAAAAACAAAAAACCCCACCGATTAAAGTGGGGTTAATTTTTACACTTCAGATTTTAATCTTCTGATGATTTCGTTGTTTTTATTCATTAACTTTAATCTCTTAACAACATTTACTCTGTTTTTTTTAGGTCTCCCCGGTTTTCTTGATTTTGACATAATAATGATTTAATAATAAATATCAATGTCGTTGATTTTTAAAATATAATCCCGCCTTACCAAAGGTAACGGAGGTTAAATCAATACCCATATATTTCAAATCATCTTCCATTTCAGGTTTAAACGCCCAAGATAATGGGTATTTCAATGCTCTTTCATCCTTAAAATATTTTTCTTTGTATTTGTCACACACGTTCCACGGAACCGGAAACTCGGAATTAATTACAACTACATAATCGTAACTACTTCTCCAACTATCTTCAAAATCCCAACGCTCCTCACCTTTAAATAAATTAACAATATGAACACTGAAGTTATACTTCGTATCTGAACAAGTCATTTCATTTATTTTTTTATTACCAAAAGTATTCATATACTTGGTAATCATTTTGGGAACTATATCATCTTCTATATCCATAAACATAAATATAATGAAAAATAATTTAATTTTACCATATTTTACAAGTCCAATAACAAATTTCGTGATATTTATAATAAAGGACTATTATGATAATTTACAAATCAACAAACAAGATTACCGGAAAAATATATATTGGACAGACAACTAAAAATTTAGAACAAAGAATTAAAGGACATATAAAAGAATCTAAAATAGATTCTAATAGACCTTTTATGTTATCAATAAACGAATATGGTGAGGATAATTTCACCTTTGAAACGATAGATTCTGCAAATAATTTAGACGAATTAAATGATAAAGAGGTTTATTGGATTAATTTTTATAATTCAGTATCCCCAAATGGATATAATGTTACTGGTGGGGGTCAAGGTAAAAAAATGAAAACAACGAAGGAGTTGAGTAGAATAATCTCAGAAGGATTAAAAAATTCCGAAAAATGGCAAGAAACCAAAAATAGTGAAGAATATAAAATAAAAATGGAAAAATCTTTTATTGGGTGGTTTAGAGGTAAAAAATTTACTCAGGAACACAAAGAAAAAATTTGGAAAAAAAATAAAGAAAGAATATTAGAATTTAATAAAAGCACCTCTAAAAAATGGATTGTTATTGATAAAAATAATAATATCACACGAATTACAGGTAAAGAGGAGTATTTTAATAATTTAGGGATGGACACGGGTGATATATCAAGAATGAGTAAAATATTAAGTCAAGGTAAAAATAGAAAAAGATATAACGGATATTATTGTTTTATTGATAATGGAGAAACTGATGAAACAATATTAAAAATAGTTTCAAAATTAGATGAATTTTATATCAAAGAATATAAAATTTATAACAGAATTACCCAAGAAACAAAAATATTAAAAAAAGATGAGGTTTATTCTTTCTGTACGACAGAGAATTATGACTACTCATCTTTTTTAAGAATGATTAAAGGACAATTTAAATCACATAAGAATTGGGTAATATAGTTTTAACTACCACGAACGGCACGCCCAGTAGCGACTTTTCCAGCGTGGTCCAGGATTATCACAATTCATTCTTGCTCTGAATGATTTTCTTCTTTCCGGATTATTCTTTTTGATTACCATTCTTTTTCCTTTGGCAGATTTTCCACCAAATCCAAAATTTACCTTAACAACTTTTCCTTTGTCGTTCTTAACGTAAACTTTAAATTTCTTAACGTCACCTTGCATTATTTTACCAAGTTGAACTTTTCTTCCCTGATATTCCGCCTCAGTCAATAAGTCACCAACAACAAAGTTGGTCTCCTCAACTGAACCATAAAAACTATCATCCAAATTGTTGAATAGTTTGTCGTACTGTGATTCTGTAATTATTATTTTCATTTTAATAGTTAATACATTTAGGTTTATTCGATGTTGTGGTATAAATAACAAATCCACCACGAGTCCCATTTTCAACAAACCCAATAAAGTTACCACCTTTTTGT
>Ga0181358_1000251_pt1 | contig 24341 bp, 22 predicted proteins | sample Fa13VDMM110SD_FD_130096 | JGI IMG/M metagenome (GOLD analysis project Ga0181358, IMG submission 130096) | Freshwater viral communities from Lake Michigan, USA - Fa13.VD.MM110.S.D | ecosystem: Environmental > Aquatic > Freshwater > Lake | place: USA: Michigan | collected 2013-09-24 | reverse complement strand
TTTTAAAATAAAATATAAATAAAAATTTGTAAATAGTTAATTTAATGGGTTAAGGTTAAAAAAAAAAAAAACAAAGGAAAAAAGGGCCTTCTTTTTTTTTTTTTTTTTTAAAAAAAAAATGACCCCCCCCTTTTTTTTGACAATCATTTTAAAAAGAACCTACACCCTGTAACCTACACCTTTTTATATTTTATCTATTTAGGAATAATATTTTCCCTACTAATAATATATAAAATGGTTAGTGCTTGGGTAGAACATATTAGAGATTTTGCGAGACGCAAGAGTATGACTTATGGGTGTGCTTTAAGCGACCCTGATTGTAGAGCGGAATATCACGCCAAACGTCCTCCTAAATTAAATAAGAAGGAAAAGAAAGAAGTTGCTGGTATGGAAGCAGAGGATATAAATATTTTATCTATTCCTGTAAAGAAGACCAGAGGAAGACCTAAAAAATATTCTACCGACGAAGAACGTAAAAAGGCAAAGACCATAAAGACCGTAGAAAGTAATAAACGTAAAAGACAGGAAAAGAAAGGTATGTCTGGAACTGGAGCGGGTGCTTCTACAAGTTTTAAATTAGGTAATCAATATATTGACCAAATTATGAATTTTTTAAGAGAAAATCATACTCAAGAAGAAACTGACACTATTAGAACTGCCTTACTACAATTATTAAAAAGTAAAGGCATACCTATACCTGTTTTTATTAGAAAATTTAAAGAACAAGAGGACGACCAAAAATATGTTGATAAATTAATTGAATTGTTTGGTTTTCCAAAACAGGAAAGAACAGAACGAGAAACAATGAATAAAGAAGATAAAAAAATAGAAAGACCACAAGCACCTATACCACGTAATAGAAGAGAATCAATAACAGGAACTGGAGCAGGTATGAAAGGTGGTATGATTTCTAATGACCTAAAAAAAGCTCAAATCAATAAAATTATCAAATTTATTACACGTTATGTAGATACTAAAAAATACGACCCTGAATTTGAAAGGTATATACGAGAAGATATTGGGGAAGATAATATTGTGAGTAGATTTGCTGATTCTATTCTTGGGGCTGATATACCAAAACTTACAGAAGAAGATAAAAAAAACTTGATTCCTGATTTGTATGACTATGTAAAGCATTGTTTTCCAAATTATAAAGATAGTAATTTGAGTATGAGTCAGTTAAAAAAAATGAGAGGTGGGAAAGTCATTGTTCCTAATAATCGTGTAAGTTTTGAAAAGATACATAATCCACTTTCTCCTGAACTTGTAAATCCAGATATTCCTCCTCCACCAGTTGAAGACATTCCACCTCCACCACCAAATACTCCACCTACTCCACCACGACGACCTAATCCACCTCCTGCTCCAAGACAAGGAACAAATAGAAGAAGATTTATTACTGGTGGGAAACTGATTTCTACTCCTCCTCAAAACCCTTTAACTCAAATACAAGGACGGGATATTTTAGACGATATTCAATCAAATGCTGGTATTCTTTTACCTGTTAGTGAAGCCAGACAATTTCAATTAAGACAAACCATTGAAAGAATTGGAGGTATAGAAGCAATAGAAGATATGAGAGAAAGATTTGAATTTTTTATTACCAATTTTCTACACCCTGCTCAACACACCAAACTTATGAAACATTATGATAAAATATTAGCTTTTAATCCTAAAAAAAGGAAAATACAAGGTGGGGCTGTTCCACCTATGCCTCCCAAAATAAAACCAGAGTTAATACCTATACATTTAAGTCAATTTGATTTTGAACCATACGCATTAAGGATTTGGGAGTTTGTATCACATAATGATATATTTATTACTCCAAGTTTATCAGCACAACGTGGATTAAATAATATTCTTAACGATTTAATAATTGAATTAACAAGAAGCGGAGGTATAGAAGGTATTGATACTATAACTCAATCTAATTTAACCGATTTTTTTATTGATTATTTAAGAAGCTTGGATATTTCTCAACCAGAAATAGATATAATAATGAATCATATTAGGCTTATATTGACATACAAAGAACCTAAAGTTCCTAATGCTCCTACAAAAAAAAAGAGAGACAAAACTGACGAAAATGACGAAAATGACGAAACTGATAGAAATATAAGTAGAAGATTGGGTTTTGGGTTAAAAGGTGGTGCTGTAAAAAGAGGAAGAGAGAGGACTCCTTCCCCTATCCGCTATTTGAATCAAACAGAAGGTAATGCTTTAAGAGACGCTCTACATAATCTTAACTCTCCTATTACTCCTCTAATGCTTTCTCAATTTGAAGCAGTAATATCAAGATTAGGCTTGAATAATTTAAGAGCCAGATTTCAAGGGTATTTAGAGGGTTTTAATCAATCTGCTACCATTGTTAGGATTATGAATCGTTTTAATATGTTTTTACGTTTGATTGGAGACCAACAAGTTGATACAAAAAGAGGTGGGAAACTTCCTCTTGGTTTTAAATCCCCTATTAAAAAAATAGAGAAAAAAATTATTCCTAATAATATGATACGTAATGTTATGCCACTACCTCAAACACTAACCCAAGACGAAATTGCCGAACAAACATTTGACGATTTTATGGAAAGGGTTGCCAACGCAAACCAGACTGGAACAGGTCTTATTGCGAGTTCCACAAATACTCATATTTATCCCCTTTCTCACGAAAATATCCTAAAAATGTGTAAGCACCTTGTTTGATAAAATTGAATTTAAAAATGGTTTAGGCAATAAAGGGTATAAATATAATATCATACTAATATATAAAATGGAAAACAAAACTGCTGATAAGAAGGCGTATATGCGTGAATATATGCGAAAACGTTATAATGAGAATAAAGAAGAATGTCGTGCCTATAAAAATTCGGTAAAATGTAAGCAGGTAAATAATCTATCTGCTGAAGAGTTAAAAGAATATGGTAGATATTTAGCAGATATTCATAAATTAAGACAAATAAAAGAAAGATTACCGATAGATATTTTACGCAAAATATTGGGTGAAGAAATACGGGTGTAGGTATGTATGGTGTAGGTCCTACACCTTTTTTTATATAGTATGTATATAATGAAAAGAAATATAGCAAAAAACACTTTATCTTTTACTTGTAGTAAATCAATGGAATATTTGAGAACCCCAAAGGATATATGGGAAGAATTAACAAAAGAATTTGAATTTACAATTGATATATGTGCTTCTGTTGAAAATCATTTATTAGAAAGATATTACACAAAAGAAATTAATGGTTTAAATCAAGATTGGAATGGAGAAGTAGCATACATACACCCATTATTTGACGGAAAAATAGGAAAATTTGTAGAGAAAGCATTTAATAGTAAAGGAACATTTGTTTTTCTTCTTCCAGCCTCTACGCATACAAAGTATTTCCACGAATTTTTTTACAATAAACCAAATGTTGAAATCCGTTTTTTAAGAAAGGGAGTGAAAGGGTTCAGGTTTGGGAAAGACGACGGGAGTGAAGACGATTTAACAAGAATTGGATATATAAAACCTTTAATGGTTTGTATTATGAGAAATGTTTAGGGTATTTACCTACACCTTTTTATTTTTTATATTTATAAAATTAAATGAATTGAATTATATGCGTAATGTAAATCATTACCAGTTCGTAATATATTTTTCACATTTTCTAAATTTAAATCTGTTTTTAATTGATATACTTTAATTCCACACCAACACTCAAACTCTTTACTATAATAATTATTACATAATAAATTTGTTTTTCTTATTTTTCCTTGTCCTTTAAACACCCTCTTCATTTCTTTCATATCACTACCGTCAATCTCAAGAATAAAGTTATATGTATTCATTTTATTATTTTGTTAGTTAAGGTGCTTATAACTAACAAAATCAATTTCAATTTTTTTTTTTTTCTATATTTGACCAAATTTGAATAAAATAAAAAATTGAAATGAAACTTTAGGAACTTTTGGTATTAACCTTTACCCATTTTAGCAAATTATTCTTTTTAGAGAAAAAAGAGTATAAATAAAATATAATAAGATAATATAGAATGAACTTTTTAAAGAAAAACTCTTGGACTTTGGATTTAGCGAAAATTCCTTCTTATGTGGAATGGAATGGAGATTGGAAGTATGAGATAGACCGAGAAATGATACGATTGATTTTGGAGTGTGAGGAACTGGATAAAGACGGGAATCCTGTAATTACCCAGAAAATGAAAACTCATTTTAAGAATAATATCGTGGATAAACTTCGTAATGGCGAACTTCATATAGAATGGTCTGCTCGGTATGGTGGTATGGGTCGTAGATATTCTGCGAGAGACCCAGAAGACCCTGACCCGTTTTCGTCTGCTGGAAATCTGGGGTCTCACGCCAAAGTAATCAAAAATACGTTATTCCATTATCAAGGGTGGGTAGATTATGATATGATAAAGGGACACCCTACTTTGTTATTAGAAATGGCAAAACATACCAAACTTACTGGAGGTCTTCCTGCGGTAGAACGTTATGTTGCTGATTTTGATACTTATTTGGCAGAAGAAATGATTGAACATTATTCTGCGAAAGGAGACGACGAAGAAGAAACCAAAAAATATCGTCTTACTAAAGACGATATAAAAGATTTACATAATCGCACGATATACGGAGGCGGACACGATAAATGGGTTAAAAAGATTGAGAAGGGCGACGAAAAGAAAGGAAAACTCCCCAAACCTTGTAATCCTTTTATACACGACAAATATGGAGAGTTTCGCACTGATATTCAACGGGTAATTGGTTTGGTATATGATAGTAATCCTGATTTAGTTGCCAAAGTATGTATTAACCCACCTGCTCCAAAACCCGCTTTAGAATTATGGCAAAAAAAAAACCGAACTATGTCTTATTTCTGCTGTATTTTAGAGAATGAATGTCTTAAACACGCCTATAAATACGGAGTAGAGAATGGGTTATTTAAGGCACGACGTATAGATTTATGTTATGACGGATTCACTGCTCCTGCTCCTCCAGCATTTACCGATATGCCTTTCCATATCAATGAAATGAATAATTATATATTAGAGAAGACGGGATTCGCTGTTAAAATGAAAGTCAAGGGTTTTGAAAAAGTGGTTCAGTCTCTTTTGGACGCAAGACGTGCTGTTCCAAATGCGGTTCCTGCTCAAGCACTGGTTGAATTGATAGTAGAAGGCACGGAAGACGTTTCAGCACAGGCTTCTACCAATACCGACCAAGAATATTTGGATTGGAAGATACGATTTGAAAATGAATGGTGTAAAATCAAGAATACCGCAGTGTTTATGAGAAAATTCAAAGAAGACGGAGTATTTAAGAAATTTATCTTTCAAGACAAAAAGAAACTGGTGATTGCGTATGAACACGAATGTTATACGAAGACATTAGATAATGGAAAGGAAAAGAAAATTAAATATATTAATGAATGGATAGAAGACCCTAATCAAATCACTTATGAAGACGTGGGAGTATTTCCTCCTCCTTTGGTTTGTCCTGAAAAAGTATTTAACCTTTGGATACCCAGTCCGTATGAATCCCAGCCGTTTCAAGAGGGAGAAGACCCTGACATAGACAATGAGGCTATAGAATTATTCACAACCCATATTGATATTATTTGTGGGAGAGACGCAAAACAAACGGAATGGTTATGTTCTTGGTTCGCCCATTCGCTTCAAAAACCCTGCGAGAAACCCGAACACGCCCTGAATTTGATTGGGAATCAAGGAACTGGTAAATCAACCATACTAAATACCTTTACTAAACTGTATGGGGCAGGAAAAACAATGGAAACTCAATCACCTGAACTTGATTGTTGGGGTAGTTTCAATTCTGCTATGACGAATTCGTTTCTGGTTATTTTAAGTGAAACGGACAAACGGAATGCTTATGGTGCGGATGGTAAAGTAAAAGCAATCATTACCGATTATCCTATGAGAATTAATCCCAAAGGTAAAGACCCATTTGAAGTTATGTCTTATCACAGAGTAGTTCAACTTACAAATAATATAGACCCTACCAGAACTTCCAAAGACGACCGACGTAATTGGATACTGCGTTGTAATGACGAGTTAAAGGGAAATACGGAATATTTCAAAAAACTGAATAAGGCTCTTGACCGTCCTAATGCGTTGCGTTCCATTTACTGGTCGTTTAAAAATTTTGATATTTCTCAATGGGATTTCCGTAATGTTCCCAAGACTAAATACCACGAAACCATTATTGAATATTCCCGAAATCCATTATCCATTTTCTTGGAGCATTTTGTCATACAACGTATCACACATAAAATAGTAGAAATCACAGGTCCTGATTTATTGAAGGAGTTTCGTTTATGGCGTGAGACTACAGGATATAAATTTGACGACTCTATGAATGAAGGTGTATTATTAAAGGGTTTGAAGATAGGGTGTGGATTACCTAATAACTCCATTATCCGCAGTGAAAAAAGAACCAAGAGTGGATACAAACAATATATTGATATTGACATTCTCAAAGAATATTTTCAAATTGGCTGTTTAATATGGAATGGAAACGAACAGGTAAATACCAAAGAAGACAACGAGGTAGTAGCAGTAGAAGAAACCAAAGAACCAGAGGTAATTACCGAGCCTGTTAAGCCGAAAAAGGTATTTAAAAAGGTAGTAAAAGGTTAAGCCGAAAATATGTATAAAAAAAGGTGTAGGTATGTTGGGTGTAGGTCCAAAATAAAATACCTATATGAAAAAATCCTCCCTTCTTTTTTTTTTTAAAAAAAAAAAAAATATGACCCCCTTTTTTTTGACAATCATTTTAAAAAGAACCTACACCCTGTAACCTACACCTTTTTTTTATAAAATAATAATTAAGAGATTTAGGTATTTACCTCCCAATCATTTGTGTTATTTAGATAGAACTTATTATCTTGCTTAATAATATAAGAGAATGCCACTATTTAGCAAAGAAGATTTCACACAAGAGAATGCCACTCGTTTAACTGTAATCATAATGAAAGGTATGGGTAAAACCCCATTAACTATTTTTAAAGATTTACCTCCAACACAACAGACAAAATTTAACCGATTATTGAATGAATATATCCAGACTTTAGGAGAAGATTGGGAAAAGAAATTATTGGGGGATTTTGACCAGATAGTAGGGGAAGATATTTTGAATGAGGATTTCAATCCAAACAAGACAATCATAAAAGATATTGTCCCATTTGAAAACCGAGAGATATTATTAAGTGAAGACCAAAAAGATTGGATACAAATGGAAACAGAAAAAACAGGAATAGCACCCATTATTTAGACATTTTATTTATTTTCTCCAGCTATAAATATAATGAACCCACCACAAAAGAATCCTTTGGACGGAGCCAAATATAGAGAGCAATATTTATCCAATTTGCGTCTCCAAGCGTCTAATGACCAACGCAATCAAAACGCCAATCAAATATTCAAAAACACAGGGCAGACACCGAGCCGTCCTCCTGATATGCGAACCACAACGGAAAGGGCTGGTGATTTAGAAGGAGCAAGAGTAGATTTAAGGTCAAAATTAGGACAAATTACTGACGGATTTATAGCCAGTCAAATCATAGGTGAATTATCTCCCGAACAAATCCGTTTTTCAATAGATAATTGGCCTACAATAGAGCCTGATATGAAACGTCAATTCTCAACAGGAGTTCCAACCAGTGCTTATATAGCCTATTTGAATCGTTTAATCAAGAAATTTCAAATTACTGACGGAGTAGAAACAGGCTTACAACAATCAGCAGGAGAAGAAATCATTATGTCAAATACTCAAATTTTATATGGGTTACCAAGAAATCAAATTTGGAGTGTCTTAAAAGGTCAATTAGACCGTATTAGTCGTCAATTTGGAATCAATGTAAATACCGTAATGGATATGATTGCTGAAAATGAGAGTATCATACCAAGTCCAGACGAAATCAAAATAATCCAGTCTTTACCACCAAATTTACGGGCAGATATAAATATTTTAGCCAATGATATTTACAAGAATTTACCTTCTAACAAGGATATAACCGATATTATAGGCGAATTAAATATTGGAATGGCAAACCGAGATACCAGATACACACAATCAATTCTTCAAAATTTATTAAGTTTAATTTCATTAGAGCCAAGTGTGATAGACCAAATGGCGGAGGTAAGAACCATAGTAGCCGATTTCTTTGCCGACCAACGAGGAATTACAGAAGGAGAAGCACCTGCTGAAGAAATAGAAACTGAACCAACTCCTTTTGAAAGTTTTACCAGTGATATAGGAGGAACACCAAAACCTCCTGTAAAAAATGAAGAAACCGCTCCTCGTATGATACCTGTTGAGGAATGGAATAGTTTGGGAAATCGTAATAAAGCCAAAAAAATCCTTTTCTTGAATGCGAGATTAGCAAAGAATCCAGATTTAATCTTAACAGATAATAAAGGGAAAGAATATGGTTTGGGAATAACACGTAGAGGTAGTAAATTATTTGAAGGTGATAAAGCAACCAATGAAGCCTTAAATAAAGCATACGAAGATTATATGGCTCAAACACAAGACGGAATAGTAGGAGAAGGATTATTCAAAATGAAAATGAGTGGAAAAGGATTATCTGTTCCAACAATACCAAAACCAAAAATATCAAAACCATATCGTCAAAGTATCAAACATTTAATGGATAAACCAGTAGAAAAACCCAAACCTTATACACAATTTGGACGATATTTTATCAATAAACAAAGATTACAAGGAGAAGGCATAATGAGTTTTAGAGCACAGTCAGGAAATTCAGTTCCAAGTCTTCCAACTGAAAAATTAAGTAAAAACCTAAACAAGGTAATTACCACATTGGTAGGTAAAGGAGTCCCTTCTTATGAAGATATAAATAGTCTTTCCAAAGACGAGAAAGGTAAATTACGTCAAATTTGTAATAAGTGTCAGGTAGATAGTCCAGCCATTCCCAAAATGAAAGGAGAAGGGGAACAAGAAGACGACCGATTTCAAATTTTACGAGGTGAAATAATAGCAGGAAATGACAATCAAAAAATTACACGAGAGTTCAAAGCAATGTTAATCAAATTTGTAAATGAAGGACGCATACCACGAAGACAAGCAAATGAAATATTACACGAATTATTGCTTTTAGGATATTAAAAAGATTTAGCAATAAAAAATATCTCACCTAATTGTATAATGTTTAATCCAAAGGTATCAAATCCTAATCTTTCAAATAATATTACTCAAATGAAGAGTGGAGAATTACAACCACGATTTATCGCAGGTGGAAATCAAACTGGTTATTATTTAGGATTGAGAGGAAATAATAGAACGAGTGAAATCCAAAATACTACTCATTATTCAAGTTATGAAAAAATAGTTAAGAAGTATCATAAATAATAATATATACTTGTAATATATAAATATGGTCGCAACTATCGTTTTAAATCAAGCGAATATTGTGCCTGACGGCAACAATAATTCACTCATATATAAATTCCCCAATTCCGTAGCCTTTCCTAATCACGAAATCGCAATCCAAAACATTGTAATGTATTATTCGTGGGAAAATATAAATTCTTCCCCTTTATCCAACAATACCTTTAGTTATGCTTGGGTATCAGGTTCAACAACCACCGTATATAATTTAGTTATTCCAGACGGACTTTACGAGGTAAGCGATTTGAATTATTATTTACAATACTCCTTTATAAAAAATGGAACATATTTGATTGACGACGCAGGTAGAAATGTATATTATGCTGAATTTCTAATCAATCCAACCAAATACGCAGTTCAAATTAATACATTTCCAGTTCCTACCAGTTTGACAGGACTTACAGGTTGGACTACTCCAGTAGCAGAACCTGCTTCGGGTTCAGCGGGTTGGGTCGGTTTTGCTACAACTACATTCAATCCTCAATTAACTATTCCAAATAGTTTGAATAAGATATTAGGATTCACAACCCCAAATCCATTTCAAACTGCTATTAATACAGGAGTAGGAACAAATTTATCTTATATCAGTAATGTAGCCCCACAAGTCCAGCCAAATTCAAGTGTATATGTTTCACTTTCTAATATATCCAATAAATACTCTGTTCCAAGTAGTATTATTTATAGTTTATCACCAAATGTTGCTTTTGGAGAACAAATCAATGATTATCCTCCTCAATTTGTTTGGAATAAATTATTAAGCGGAACTTATAACGAACTTCGCTTACAAATTTTAGGAATAGATTTCCAACCACTCAAAATTAGAGACCCAAATATGACAATCATATTGGTAATTAGAGATACGAAAGATATGGGAGGTATGGTAGGAGACGGTAAGAATTAAAAAAATAATGTCTTGCTTAATAATATAAGAAATGTCCTCATTTCAAACGTGTGATTTGACCGAACAGTATTTAGACAAAATGTATGACGACCTTTCCAAAGAACAAATGCGACTATTGAATGAAATGAAAAATTGTAAAGACCCAGAACATTCCGCAAAAGAATTGGATATTCAAAAACAATTATCTCTTTTAAATACCTTAATGGTAAATACCTTAAGATTAAGAAATTATAAGAAAAAACTTTTATTAAAATCCAACTCTATTTAGTAATTTTTTATTATCTATCTATCATATAATAATGATACATAGAGCAAATCCAAACGTTATGGTATGCGGTCGTATTCACCGTAAAAAATTAATGGAAGGCACAGGTATGGGTAGTGTGCTTTTAAGTAAGGGAGGGGCAGGTTCAGGGTCTTCTTATACCAGTATGGACGATTATATGAATATTACAGGTAATAATCCAGCAAGAGGTTCAGGTTTAGGCGAAAAACTTCACAAATTGATAGTCAAACCTTTAACCAGAAAACCAACCAATATCAAATTTGATATGTAAAACATTTAGCAATCACGAATAGTATCCAAAATAAATAATCTTTGGATACTATATACCAAAATGTCAGCAGATACTTTAGTTTTTGATATGTCCTCAATGAGTGAGGGAACTCCTTCCGTCTTTGTCCGTAAAGATTGGTTATCTATTTTAGATAATCAAAATCAGTCCTATCAAGGTAATCAGTCGGTCATTGATACCTCTCAATTAGCCAACTCCAACAAATATATGAATTACCGTGAAGGTTATTTAACAGTTCCGTTGGTTTTGACATTAACACAATCAACTGGTTCGGCAACTGCCTATTTACCCGCCACCTCGGCAACAACAGGTGATTTTGCTTTAGGTTTAAAGAATTGGTATGGTTCTATCGTCCATTCCTTCACTTTAGAGTATAATGGCACAACTATTATCCAGCAAACCCCCTATATTGGTCTTTGGAATACTTTCAAATTAATGACCTCATTATCCCATAATGATATTACCGCAATGGGTTCAGCAATCGGTTTTTACCCTGACGATTCTTCTTCATTCCGTTATGATACAGCAAATAATTCAAATGGTTTAGGAACTTCAAACAATAGAAATCTTGGTGCTTTTGCTAATGTAGCGTCTTTACATAATCAATTCACTCCTTTTAACAGCGGATTCTTATCAAGACAACACGGTTGGAATTTTGACCCAGACGCAATCGTAGGAGGGTCAATCGCTTATAGTGCCTTAATTTCAACTACTAATTTAACTACACTTTGGAAATCTTATATTTACACTAAAATCAGTGCTTCTCCAGCAACTACAACAACTGTTCCAGCAGTCGTCCAAATTGCTATTACCGCACAAATTTACTTGAAACATTTACATTCCTTTTTTGAACGTGTCCCACTTCTTAAGGGTGTATTTATGAAAATGACCCTCAATTTAAATCAATCTTCTGTAGCCTTTGCTGTGAGTGGCAGTGATACTTTTACTTCTTGTTCAGTAAATAGTCCTCTTGGAGGTGTAAGTCCAATTATGATTGCTTCTGCTACAGCAAGTAATGGTGGTGCTTCTTTTACAGAAGGTTCATATATTGCCTCTATCGCAGTAGGTAATAAGATATTGAATACTACTCAATCTTCTTTGGCTGGAGTAGCAGGGTCTCCTCTTGGTGGTTCTATCATATTAAACGTCCCAGCATACATTTTTAATCCAGTATTTGAAACTTCTTATTTATCCAGTCCAGTGAAAAAGATTGTATATACTGATATTTACCAATATCAAATTGTCAATCAAATTGGAGCAGGACAAACATTCAATAACTTAATCACAAATGGTATTGCCAATATCAAATCCGTATTAGTCCTTCCATTTTTCCAATCTGCTTCTAATGCCAGTATCAGTCCAATCCAATCCCCTTTTGATACTGCTGGAGCAGGAACAACCTCTCCTCTTTGTCTATTAACTCAATTCAACGTTCAAGTAAGTGGTCAAAATGCTATTTACAATAGTGAAAGATATTCCTACGAACAATTCTTCAATCAATTATACGGACAAAATGCTGTTAATGGTGGTATGACTGACGGTTTAACAAGTTGTCTAATCGGTCAAAAAGATTTTGAAATGTCATATAACTATTACTATGTTAATGTAGGTCGTATGCTTCCAGTAGAAGAGGCAGTCCCAAAATCCGTCAATGTTCTTGGAACAAATATGTCTGGTAAAGCCATTGATTTATTTATTTTCATTGAATATGGCGTGGAAGTATCTATTGACGTATTAACAGGTGCTCGTGTTTAAATAAATAAAAAAAAGTTATGCGTTAATAATTGTATAATGTATTTATAAAAAAAGACATTATCTAACCTTTAGGGATTGTCGTCTAAATATTTTCTCCAGTAAATATATAGAATGCCACATTTTGAATCAATCCAAATAGCACACCCTTCACCTCGTGTTTTAGGGAAACTCCGTAAGGGGGGTAGAATAAGAATAATGTCAGGTTCTGGATTATCATTGATAGTTCAGGCAGACCGATTTAATCCAATTACCAAATCTTTTAATAAGGGGAAGGCATACACTTTGGAATTAAGTCCTGAAGAAATCCAAGCCAATATGAATCCACCTGAAGAAATGGGAGAAATGGAAGGAGGTAGTATTTTTAAAAGTATTGGAAAAGCATTTAAAGGTATTGGTAAATCAGCCAAGAAAACTTTCAGTAAAAAGACTTTCAATCCTATCGCAAAAGCAATTATTCCTGTAGGTAAAACCCTTTTGAAACAAGGAGTCGGTAAATTAGCCGATATGGCTCCTCAAATTGGTGCCACATTAGGTTCAAGTGCTTTATCTGGTTTGGCGTTAATGGCAGGACAACCAGAATTAGTTCCTTTGGCTCAAGTGGCAGGAAGTCAATTAGGAAAACAAGGAGGAAAAGCATTAGGTGGTTTGGCAAAAAAAGAAGTAAATAAACGTATAGATAAATTTGACCCATACAATCAAAATAAAAGAGGCAAAGGACCACCCAGCAGACAATCCGCCACTAATTTCCTTTCCAGTCCTGTTGGAGTAGCCAATTATGGTAATTACCTCCAATCCTTATCAGTAGAAGATTTGGAAAATGAATTGGGGAGACGTAGAGGAGGAGGATATAGCACACCATTTGACCAAAGTGGAGGCAAACAAGTATTAGCCCCTTATACTGACGCTGTTGGACCTGATATGGCTCAAGGGGCTGGATTATATGCTCAATCAAGTGGAAGAGGAATTCGTAATATTAAAAAAGCAAGAGAAAGAGCTTCTGTTGGTATTCACGGAAATTTATTAGGACACGGATTACCTCCAGCATTACAATCCCAACCTTATTCCGCTAATTTCCAAATGGCTTCCCGATTACCACCTGCTTATGCTAATCAAATTAAAGGAAGTGGTTTATATATGTAATTTTTTAAAAAATATAATTATAATATAAATGTATCGTATTTTAACGTATTCCTATAACCAAGCCAAAAAACTTGGAGTAAAAATATATCCCAGTGATAAACCCAGACATAAGATTAAGGTAATTACCAAAGACGATAAAGTAATCTATATAGGGGATTCAAATTATAGTGATTACCCACATTATCTTCAAACACACGGCAAAGAATATGCTGATAGACGACGATATTTGTATCGTATAAGACACGAAAAATATAGAAATATTGTTGGAACTCCTTCTTATTTTGCTGATAAAATTTTATGGTAGTGGTGTAGGTATGTATGGTGTAGGTTGTTTTATAAATAATAACCAAAAAAAAGGATTCTTATTTTTTTTTTAAATTAAAAAAAAATAAAAAGATAGAAAAATATATATAGGAAATTAAATCTGGACCTACACCATACATACCTACACCACTCTAATTTTCTTTTACGTAAGTAGTAAGCATATTGGCAGACGACCCCATTTCACTCATATCTTTATCAATCATTTTTTTCTGGCTCATAGTATCAGCATATTTGTCGGTAAGATAAGTATGTCTCATTTGATTCACTCCCACCTTTTTTCCGTCAAATAATTTATTGAGACGTTGATTGAGTTTCACAGAAGTCAAAGGATTCATATTTGTATCAAATAAAAGATAGTCAGTAGGATTTACCTTAATCCATTTTTGAATGATATTTTTAAGGGCGGTAGGTATTTGGACAACTTGTTCCCCATAACATTTGGCGGTCTTGTAGGAATTATAATGGATACTGGATTTATCCAAATAATTATCTTTACTTTTATCAATATTTTTAATACGCCAATCTACAAGGTCTTTACTTCTTCTTGGAGGAACAAAAATACCGCCTAATAAAGACATAATAATAAATGATTGGATTTGTTGTAGGTCATTAGCATTCAAATGAGATTTCTTATAAATCAAATCAGTATTGCGTTTCAATTGTTCCCATAAGGTTTTTACCTCGCCTCCTTCAACCCACGATTCTTTTTGTGATTCGTTCTTTTCTTGTTTGCCTATATCGTGGTTATATTCTTTAATATCTTCCAACATTAATTCACGATATTTCTTATCGTCTGTGATAATTACCAGAGCAGAGAGAATGGTTTTGCGTTTGTTAGGTGGGACTTCTTTTAAATGAGATAGAATTTTATCAGTGTTGTCAAAGTCTTTTTTTTCTATTTCTCCAGTTCCAAATACCTTTTTATAAAGATTACATAGGATACTATTATAAGTGATAATGGAAGAAGGGGATAGAGTAGGACGTTTCTCTTTAATGTATTCTTTTAAATCGGTCATATAATATTTAGCAAGAAATTAATTATCGTTTATTTAGCGAAATTTAAAGTATTTGCTAAATATATATGAACTCCCTTGTTTTGAAAATGAATCCAAATATGAATGTGAATGGGCTGATTTATGTGAATAATGGACTGGAAATACTAAAGGCTGATTTGAATTTTGGATTGCCTAAAGAAGACCCAGTCATACAAAGGTTAAGCGAATACTTTAATGAAAAAGTTGAAAAAGAAACTTATCAATATAGTCCCTTTGACGCTTCCAGTAAAACCACTAAATACGAAATCAAATCCAGACGGAATAGGTATTTACAATATCCCACAACTATTATCCCTGTAGATAAGACCCAACGTATTGAAGGCAGAATGGTCTTTGTATTTAACTTTACTGACGGCTTGTATTATATTGTGTATGACAAAGACGAGTTTGCTAAATACGATATACGAGAGGTAGAGGCTGTGCGTAAAGGAGGGATACGAACTTTGAAACCACATTTCTTTATTCCTATTAAAGACTTAATTCAAATAAGTATTTAGAGATAAAGGGTAATAAATAGATAATGATAAACATAGAGTTATTATTATCTCAACAGACTGAATGGGCGATACTTTATAAGGAACAAAAGAAAAAGATTAAATTAGAAAAGGGAAGAGCGGAAAAGAGACGTTGGCGTGAAATGAAAGTTAAGGAAATGCTTAAATTAGACGAAAGTAAAGATTAATATATGAATAATAGTTAAAAACCATAGCAAATGCTATATAAAAATATTTTTATATAGCGTTTGCTATATGATTTATCATTAAATCAAAGTTAATGATAAATAAATGATTAAATAAGTTTAAACTTAACAATTGATTAACGCTTCATTTTACGAATACTTGCCATATACTCTTTTGCTTCAGCTGAACCCTTTGCGAATTTAGGTTTCTTCATTCCACTTCCTAATCCACAGCCTAATCCACTGCCTAATAGAGAAGGGTCGGTAATTATTCCACGAGAACGAGGAGGTAATTCCCCACCTGTAAGACCTAAACCCATTGGCTTGATACTATTCTTTCCAATACTTCTATTGGTAGGAAATAAACCACCGCCAGAGATAGGCATAGGGTGTGTTAAATGTATTTGAGTAAATGCTTGTGGAATACGTGGGAATAAATCACTGGTTAAAGCAGGGTGTCCTTTATGTTGCGGTAGCATACGTCCTCCTTGAATCATTATATTATTATCATTAGATAATAAATTTCCTAAATTGCCACCTTCTAAAACAATATTTGCTCTTCCAGCCGTTTCAGTTATAGTATTCAATATTTTACGTATGGAAGAATATCCTCTCAAGATAGATTTGGTATCTTGTCCTATGAAGTTATGAGAAGCCTGATTATTCATTCCTTGTGTTTTTAAAATATATTCAATAAAGTTCCCACAATTATTATCTTTTGCGGAATACGAAAAGAATTTATTGTCTCCTATTTCCTTTCGGGTCTTTTCTAATAAATCCCCAAAGGTTAAAGAAGGGGGAGGAACACCTGTTTTTTGGACTTCTTCTTCAGGTTTTAATTTGGGATTGATTGTCATACTGATTCCTACCGAAACCTTCTCAACTAAAATCGTTTTACCATTGGATAATTTCACCCACATACTAATATGAAATAAAGTATCTTTGGGTTCTTGAGATAAACGTTTTGTTATCTCTCCACTACTAATCCAACCCAAAATATTTGTGTAAAGACTTGGTAATGGTTTTCTATGTAATTCTATATCTAACACCTTAAATGATTCATTAGCGTCTAATATCTTTTTTACTGACGGAGAATAAGCGTCTCTCCTGCCATAAATCAAATGTCTCCCAAAATCTTTGGCTTCTTGTAATGTTTCTTTAGGGTGTGTGATACGGTGAATGTTTTTCTTGGTTTCCTTTATTTTCGGTTTCACAACCACGTCATACACTTTCTTTCCCAAATTACCTAAAAGACTCCCTCCCGAACCTTCTCCATTATTATCCTCTTGCTCTATTTGGTCTTGGTTGTGAAGTCCGTCTCCTGCTATGTCTTCTACTAATGTAATGGTTCTTTTTTTACGACGAGGACGACCTACAGGTTTTCCTGTTTTTGCTTTAGGTGGAGCTTTCACATTTTTGGTAAATACCTTCTTACTGGTTTCACGAAGCCCTGCCCGTTCTGCGTTCTTGTAAAGAGTAGCAGGAAATCCTCTTGGTTTATTTTTGGTTTGATAATCTTTTTGTTCTCCGTTTTGTATGGATTTGAAATATTTCAAAATAGTGGCTTGGTCTTTCTTGGTAAATTCTCCTAATACTGGAATTTCTTGTGGGGTATTTACTTCAAATTGAGGGTTTTTTACATTTTTACGATTAATATTTATGGATTTTTCTCCACCTTTTCTGGTTGCCAATGTTCGCATTTCAGTTAAAGGATTGACTAATTTCCAACCATTCTTTTTCTTTATCATAAAAAATGGAGGTATATCTAAATTGGAATCACCAAATACTGGTAAATCTACCTTATTCATACCTAATGCCTTATCTTGTGCTACTCCTTTTCCTTCTAAATTAAAGGTAATATTATTAGTTTTTACCATTCTATATATCTACCATTAGATATTTTATATTTTATTTCGTGATTTTTTGAAACATATTCTATCCAAATAGGATATTTTATATCGTATAGACTTTCTCTCTCATTATAATGAATAAATAATTTACTACCGTCTGGTAATTCTATTATTTCACTATATTTCATTATATAATTACATAATATTATTTAAAAAGGTGTAGGTATGTATGGTGTAGGTTGTTTTATAAATAATAACCAAAAAAAAGAAGGCAACCTTTTTTTTTTAAAATAAAAAAAAATAAAAGATAGAAAAATATATATAGGAAATTAAATCTGGACCTACACCATACATACCTACACCACTCTATGGATTTTCTTGAGGTATAAACCCAGAAGGTTCTAATATTTGTGTAAATCCTTTTCTAAATCTTTTTACAGGTTCTTCTTCCAAATCAATTAATAGGGGACTGAATTTTTCTTTGGTAGCAAATTCATACATACCTAACAATTGTTCTCTGGAAACACCCAGACCAAATTCACTCAATATCATATTTACTTCACGATTCCCTGATAACTTTAAAATAACCATATAAGAACAGTTATTACGTATTACTTTTGGAATACGATAATAGGATTGGGATAAATAAATCACAGAACAATTCAACTTTCTTGCTCTAATATAATAATTTTCAATGGCAGACTGGTCTTTAGATAATACCAAATCGTCAAAACAAACTAAATGATTTACTTTTTTATCCATTTTATCTAATTGAGGTAAATTATGGATTCCTTCTTTTACTTGTATTTGGTCGCATTTGGAAGTTAAAAAATTATATAATGGTTCGTCTTTGTTTCGGGTAATGATACATATATCAGCAAAAGTCCCTTTTGCCCCTTGACTAAATAGGTGTATAAGATTCACTAAAAAATTGGTTTTACCTGAACCACTGGGGGCAACAACACACATTCTAAATGGAACTTTTAAATGGTGAATATGTAAATTAGGATTTTCAGCATTATCTAACATATCCTTTGGTATTTTTTCATACCAATTTATTATTTCAGCAGGAGCTTCTTTTATTTTTTTTGGTCCCATATATATATCTTAATGAGAAAATAAAAAGCTAAATTTTATAAACTATTTTCTATCCTTAATTATATAATGAGTGCTTCTTACTATCCACCTGTAGAAAACGTTCCTATTTTTGATTCCCTCTTATTTAGCATAACAAATGAAAATCAATTCCTTACTGAAGCAGACGCTAATAAACTTTATTTGGAATTTCCAAATGGTCAAGGAAATGAAACAATCCCTGACGTTATTGTTAATGGAAATATGACTATTTCTCAAAACCTTATTTTAGACGGGACTTCAGGAACAAATTATGTTGAGTTTCCTGACGGTTCAAGACAATATACTATTCCTTCTACTCCTTTATTTCAACCTGTATATAAAAATTTTGCTGATTATAATTCTTCTTCTTCTGCTGGATATAGTGAAGGTCCATTAGCCAATTTCACTGGAACTTGGGGTATCTATGACTGGGCTATTTTAAGAATTCGCCAACAAGGTTGTTGGAATAATACAGGTTCAGGTTGGAATAATTATGCTTCAACTTCGGGAATATTACTTTGTCGTCCCTATTATATGACTGGTAGTTGGAGTGTCGCTGGTGTTGGAAATGGTAATATAGTATATCCCTTGAATATTTACGCAGATAATTTTGTAGCAAGTGTTTCACCTACAGGAAGTCCTGTTTATTTTTCAAATTCTGTTAATAATGGAACTCTAACCAAATTTGTTTTAAACGGAGTAGATAATAGTTTTTCTTTTAGATTTATAAGTAATGGAATTACAGGAGGTTGGCAAACTACCATTGGAATAGAATATATGAGTCGTTCTGTAGCAGGTGGAAATGTCGTTTTTATTACTGGAACTGGAACAAACAATGTCCTCCCTTAATGTTTATTTATTTTTATTTTTATATCTGCTAATAATATACAAATGAGTGTTTATTTTCCGCCTATTGAAAATGTATCTATTTTTGACCCATTATTATTTAGCATTGCCAATCCTGATAACAATGAAGAGTATTTAACCAAAGATATAGCAGATAATTTATATTTACACTTTCCCGTAGGTCAAGGGACTGAAACCATACCTTCTCTTCAAATTACAAATAATGCCAATATTAATCAAAATCTCATTTTAGACGGAACTTATTTGACTAATTACCTTGAATTTCCTGACGGAACTAAACAATATACAGCCCCTTCAAGTCAGCAATTTCAACCTAAATTTGTGAATTATAGTAATTACCAAGCAGGAACAACTGGATATAGTCAAGGACCTATCATTACTTTTACTGGGACATTTGGAAGACTTGATTGGGCTATGTTTAGAATTTGCCAACAAGCTTCATTTAATAATGGCTCTGGGTCTTGGGCTAATTATGCTTCAACCACTGGGACACTTATTTGTCGTCCAGACCCAGATTATATGCCTAATGGAGATTGGACTACTCCAATCTCAAACTCTATCAAATATGTGAATAACCCAAGTCCCTTTATGAATCCTACTGGTTGTGCTATGTATTATTCAAATTCTGTTAATCAAGGTAATACCGATTTTTTTCGTATCTATGGTAATAGTAGAACAATTCAATTCCTTTTTTTTAATTCTGGAACAACTGGTTGGAGCACTACCATTGAAATTGAATATATTTGTCGTTCTGTAGCAGGTGGAAATGTTGTTTTTTCTAATGGAAGTGGAACAAATAATTCTCTCCCGTAATGTTTAAATTTTTATATTTTTTATATGTCGTCAATATATAATGGCATTTAATCAATTCTATAAAAATTTAGAAACAACTTTAGAAACTGAAACAGGTAGTAGTAAGATAACCTTAAGTGGAGTTGCCTCAAATGAAGGTCTTACCCTTAATTACGACTTATTAACTGCTACTCCAAAACAATTTAAAATAGACCCAACTGGTGCTCATTGGTTTGACGGAACAACAACCTATGATACAACTTTAGAAGAATTATCGGCACTTCAACAAACTTTTCAAGCTGTTGAATTACCTCCTAATGCCACCACTTTAAAAGTTGTAAATAAAGTCCTTGCTACAATGCTCACAGACCCCTTATTATTAAATTTATATTATTTCAAACCAATATATTTAACAAGTAATGTATTACAAAATCAAGTTGATAAAGCATATGATTTATCAATAGACCCAACAATAACTTTATCAAATGACGGGGTAATGACCTTCCCAGCAACGGATACAATTGGTCCGCAAACAACAACCAGTATAATATTAGGTAGTTCTTATTCAGTGGGTTTTTGGGTTAATATAACTGATTTAACAACAAACCAATTTTTTTATTTTTTCAGTCCAACAACTGGAAATACCAATAGATTATCATTCAGTGTTACCTCAGCAGGGTTAATACAGGCAGTCCAATATGTAGGGGCAAGTAGTAATACCCAAAGTTTCCAAACCATTACTACTGGTATTTGGTATCATATCGTTTTTGTGGCGAATGGTGCGAGTTGGAGTGTTTATGTAAATGGTGTGCCTAATACTCAAGCAGGTGTTATATTAAATCCTTCTATCACAAGAAATTTTAACTATGTAGGTAGAGGTCCAACAGGTTTTAATGTAAATGGTAGTATGACGAATTTTTTCGTTTATAATGGCGTTGTATCACAAGCACGAATATCGGCTATTTATAATAACGGACATTTAGCAGAAACTGATTTTAATAATAACATTTTACTTGACGCTAATGTGAATCAAATCACTATTAGCGACGGAATCACTACCAACACCATTAATAAAACTGGTTATACTACAAAAAATACAACTGCGAATGCTACTCATTTTTTAGATTTCAGTGATAGTTCTTCTACTGGAGTGGGTGCGATTCAAAAAACAGCAGGTCTTTCCTGTAATCCTTCTACCAATACAATAACTGCTACTAATTTGGCAACTGATAATTTTAATTCAAACGCCTCTTATTACATTAACTCTGCCGAACGTATTTACCAAACCTTAAATGCTTATACTGGATATGCCAATTCTACAAATGGTTATTACGGATTGGCAAAAAATGCGTATCCTTTACCTTGTAAAAATTCCAGTGGGGTAAAAGCAGTATCAGTTTGGACTCAAAGAACTGCGAATGTAGATACATTAAATTGGGAAAATGTTTGTTGGGTCCCTGAACTTTCCTTATTTGTAGCAGTTTGTTCAACTGGGACTACAAATAGAGTAATGACCAGTCCTGACGGTATTACTTGGACTTCAAAAACTACTCTAAATCAAGCTTCTCAAGCCATTTGTTGGGCTCCTCAACTTGGAACAAGTGGAAGATTGGTAATAGTTGGTGCTGGGGCAACAATGTATAGTGATAATGGTGGAACTACTTGGTTTGTAGGAACTATAACTGGGACAGGAAACACAGGTGGTTGGTTTTCTGTTTGCTGGTCTCCTGAACTTTCCGTATTTGTAGCAATTGCTCTTAATTTTGGTGTTCAAAATTTTAGAGCAATGAGTTCTCCTGACGGAATTAATTGGACTACAAAATCAACTCCAAATGCCAATTATAATTGGGGTTCTGTATGTTGGTCTCCTGAACTTGGAATATTTTGTGCTGTTGGTTATGGTGTTGCTGGTAATAGAGTAATTACCAGTCCTGACGGAAATACTTGGACTCCACAAACTACTCCAGTAGATAATGAATGGATTACTATTTGTTGGTCCCCAGAACTTGGATTATTTGTAACATTATCTACAACAGGAACAAGTAATAGAGTAATGACCAGTCCTAACGGAACTACTTGGACTATAGGAATTACCCCTACAACAACAGGAGACATTACTTGGAAGTATGTATCTTGGGCTCCAGAACTTGGATTATTTTGTGGTGTTGGTCAAACAGGAACTGGAAATAGAGTAATGAGTTCTCCTGACGGATTTACTTGGACTATGAGAACTTCCCCAGATACTGTTGGTTGGAGAGGTATGTGTTGGGCACCAGAAATTGGATTATTTTGTGCTGTTGGAAATTCAGGAACAAATAGAGTAATGACTTCCAATTTTAAAGGAAGACCTCCTACCAGTTATAATACATTTGATTCAGGTTTTAATAGTATTGACCAAACGGGTGCTTGGACAATTAATGGAACTACTACGAATGCTACTAATGTCAATATTACCAGTGATAATACTGGACCTGGACCTTATTATATTCCTTTTTCAAAAAATTCTGGAACTGGAAATAAACCTTTATTTCAAGACGATACTACTGGACCTCTTACCTATACCCCTTCTACCGCTACCTTATCTGCTACAACAATTGCTACTGATAATCTTTCGTCAAACGCCTCTTATTATATTAACTCTTCCAAACGTATTTACCAAACCTTAAATGCTTATACTGGATATGCCAATTCTACAAATGGTTATTACGGATTGTCTAAAGATACTTATCCTTTACCTAATAAAAATTCCAGTGGAGTCAAAGCCGTATCTGTTTGGACACAGAGAACAACTATTGATAATAATTGGAGCAACGTATGTTGGTCTCCTGAACTTAAATTATTTGTAGCGGTTGCTGGTGCTGGTGGAGCGGGAACTACCAGAGCAATGAGTTCTCCAGACGGTATTACTTGGACTACAGCAACTACAAATGCTATTTATGATTGGTATTCTGTTTGTTGGTCTCCCCAACTTGGAAGATTTGTAGCAAGTGGGTTTCCAGGACATATGTATAGTAATAATGGAACTACTTGGACACCTGCTACTTATAATTTAGGAAGTAATACTAATACGTATAGTGTTTGTTGGGCACCAGAACTTTCCTTATTTGTAGGAGTCTGTGCTGGTGGAGTTGCTGGAAATAGAGCATTGACCAGTCCTGACGGTATTAATTGGTCTCCAAAACCTACTCCAGCAACAGCAAATATTCTATGGCTTGGTGTATGTTGGTCTCCTGAACTTGGATTATTTGTGGCTGTTGCTGGAGACGGAAATTTAAATGGAGTAATGACCAGTCCTAACGGGACTGATTGGCTTCAAAGAACTACTATTAATAATGAATGGCTTGGTGTTTGTTGGTCTCCTGAACTTGGGTTATTTGTAGCGATTGCTGGGTCTGGAACATTAGAAAAAGTAATGACCAGTCCTGACGGTATTAATTGGACTGGAAGAACTCTATCAACCACACCAGGAACTACTGTTTGGGGTTATGTTTGTTGGGCACCTGAACTTGGATTATTTGTAGCAGTTGGTCAATCAGGAACTGCTGGAAATAGAGTAATGAGCAGTCCTGACGGTATTACTTGGACTATGAGAAATACTCCAACAACAGCAGGAGATATTAATTGGAGAGGTATTTGTTGGGCTCCTGAACTTGGAATTTGTTGTGCGGTTTCTAATACAGGAACTTTAAATAGAGTAATGACCTCTTCTTTTTTAGGAAGACCTCCTACCAGTTATAATGTATTTGATAATGACTCAAACCGAATAGACCAAACAGGTAATTGGACGATTACAGGAACGATTACCAATGCTACAAATTCCACAATTACCGACGAAACCGCCGATACTATTTTTTATCCTAC
>Ga0181358_1000249_pt1 | contig 24402 bp, 28 predicted proteins | sample Fa13VDMM110SD_FD_130096 | JGI IMG/M metagenome (GOLD analysis project Ga0181358, IMG submission 130096) | Freshwater viral communities from Lake Michigan, USA - Fa13.VD.MM110.S.D | ecosystem: Environmental > Aquatic > Freshwater > Lake | place: USA: Michigan | collected 2013-09-24 | reverse complement strand
AGCATTTAAATCTATACTGGCATCAGTAGAGCCTTCTGGTACACCATAGAGTCTAAGTTTTCCGATGGATGGTGGATTTGTTGTATTTGTGTATATAACAGGAACATCTCTGATTTGTACTGTTCCTTGTGAATAATATAAACTTACAAATGGAGTAGATACAACACCAACACCTGAAGTTGAATCTGTTCCTTTTTTGATGCTATTTTTAAAATTTAATGTGGTAGTTCTTGTTGACGGCAAGATAGTATATTGCAAACTTAAATCTGTTATAGAATTTATGCTATAACCAGTATATGACTCTACAGTAGAATTGACATCACTATATTTTAAACTAGAACCAAATGATCCAATTGGATACATTGCTTCTAAATCATTAATTATACCATTTATTGCTGTTGTGGGATCTGTTGTGGCATTAGTGCCATACTGTGTATTTAATGTGAAATTTACAGTCATTGCCTTCGGTGGAATATACTCTGGCAAGATAGTAACAACTGATCTTTCCTTTATTTTTGCAATAGCATCTTTTATGATTGCATTATCACTAGTTGCAATATTAGCAGCAGTGAATAATAATCTTCCATATATTGGAGGTGAGTTTTCCTCACCACCCCACACATTAATGTTCGTAAATCCCATCTGAGACAAGAAACCATAGTAATCAGATTTGGTTACTAGGCGTTGTTGTGCTGAGAATACGCTTGGTGCTATTCTTCTTGCCTCATCTAAATCAGGAGAATCCATACCACCAGATGCTGGTTGTACATTTATAACAGAACTTCCATTAGGAATTATCACTGGAACAAAAGTAGCCGCGGCATTTGCATTTGAACCATTTGAAGAAATGTATTGAATCTTTACTTTATCTCCAGCAACCAAATTTGCAGAAGAACTTGATGTGATTCTGAATTTAACTATAAAACCGGCTGTGGTTCTTTCTAAACTGTATAGATTTGATGTTGGTTCTATGAATGCACCACTATATGTGTCTACTCTTGTCCAGTAATTATAGATGGCATCAGTGGTTCGTTGTACTGCTATTTTGAGTGTTCTTATGTCCATGTTCAGATCAGGAATAAATATCTTCTGATCTGGGAAATCAAAGCCATCTCCACCATAACTCAATTCTGTTTTTACACCCTCATACATGGTGAAATAGTCGGTTTCATTGGATGGAGCAGATGAACCACCAACTGGAATAGAATCTATATTCCAAAACTGGTATCGTAGACCTTCTGGGGTTACTCCATAAACGCTGACTGTAAATGGATCAATAACTGAAGTACTAGTAACGCTTCTCAATTTAATTCGTGTGATAGCACTTGTTTTGGTTGGTAAAACATATCCTAATGGTTTAACCAACGATACAATCGATCTTTCTAACTGCGCGGAGTCCAAAAAGGACTCGTTAGAGATCATATTTGCAAAGTGAGCGTAATATAAAGTGTTATATGACAGCAAATCCAATAGAAAGTTAACAGCAGAACCTTCAAAGTTAAGATCCTTTACGGTATCTTGCTTCTTTAGGTAATCAACCAAAGAAGTCCGTATGCTGTCGAAGTCTAGTTCTGATAGGTTAATTTGTGCCATATTTTTATACCGTTAGTACAAGTGTTTGGGTTAGGAAGTTTTGTTGACCATTATTTAACTTATACTTTATATTTATTTTGGCATCAGCCTCGCTTGTATCTTCAAGCGGATACAAGACTTCTACAGAATCTACTATTATTCTTGGTTCTATTTCTTCTAGAATCGTTTTTATATCTTTTTGCAAAAACGCAATATCAACTGGAGATGGATTATCAAACAACAAATCAACAGTTCCGGTTCCAAAATAATTATTGAAAGGACGCTCACCCTTTCGAGTCAGAACAATGTTCTTTATCGATTGAATAATCGAAGAATTGTTGGATACAAATGATATGTCTCCGGTGTCTACATTCTTTTTAAAGAAGATGTCTAAGTCCCTATATTTCATTGATGCCTTATTGAGTATTTAGTTTCAATTTAGTGGCTCTGTCATCATGATTTGTAGATTCTGAGTCTCTTATTAATAAGACATCCATAAGATGCTTTGTTCTTGCAATATCGTGGTTAATTGCAGACACTAACCAAATTCCTGTATATCTCTTATTTCCCATATTGAGTTTGACTTTCATTCCTGGTCTTAGAGTAAAGTCACCATTTAGTTTGATTGCTATCTTATTGGCATTAATTTGCATCATCTGAGCATTTCTATACAATGGACGCTCCGGTGGAGTGTTCCAGAATGTGCAATATGTCTGAGAATACTTAAGATAATCTAAGAAATTCTTACCAATACATGGGCAGTTGCAGTTTAGTGGGTTCTTGGTATCTCCCCACACACAACCCAACCAATCCTCCCCAAGTACATCTTCTATGAGAGTACATTCTTTTATTTCCTCTTCTAAGTCTTTGATTTCCTTGAATGTTGGTTCAGGACCGGTTATTCCCATAGTTAATCGATCTGGACGCAATTCTTGACATGGACAATTGCAAAGTGGATTGTTTTCTGGGCATGATCCATTATCTACTGGATTTGGATTCGAGCATGGATAACCAGCACAAAGCGTATCAAGTTGAATGCTTTCTCTAGACATTACCACAAATTGTGCAGCAAAGTTTCTGTCAAAGGTAGAATCATCCTCTTCTAGTTCTGGACCAACGATTCCATATTCGGTTTCACCGGATATGTCGTTCTTCCAGACAGAGGCAGTTAATCCAGCCAATTGTGAATGTTGCCATATGGCAGAACCATAATAATAACCATAGAATGTAGTTTCATCTTCTGGTTTTATTCTATCATTTCTATTTTTGAGATCCATTTCAAAGAAAGCCAACCAAGGAACATCTTTAGTTTCATTTGGATAGTATGATGTATTTGATTTAAAGTAATCTGTAGATACTGGAAGTGGTTCTGCTTTTTCTGTTTGATAATAACCAAATACATTTCCGGGTAATAATATAGATCTTAGATCTTTAGGTTGATCTATTGTATAAGAGGTATATTCACCAGAACCTTGATCGGATGTGTATATTGTTTTTTCTGGCTGTGTTGCAAATGAATTTGCAAATTCTGTTTTAAGTAATCCATTTTGAGAACTTGCACCGAATGGACGAATGTTGCTAATTTCAAAATATGAAGTTGGTAATGATAATGGATTTGTTCTTGTTACAGATTGTGCTAAATCATGGTAGAACACCTCGGAGAGAGTTCCATAACCATAAACATATGCCCCAGAATAGTTAGAAGAAATTATTGTAGCATTTCCAGACAAATCAACTGATATTCTATTTTTGTCTGTATCGGATACTTCACGGCTACCAAAATAACTTCTTGAAGCAATTAAAGTATTATAATAATTTCGATTTGTGTACGGACTGTAATATGCATTTTGATTATAGATCTTTAAATTATTACCATATGAAATTGGATTTTCATCAGTAAAACGATATGCTGAACTATCGAGATATGAATCAATATTTGTATTGCCATAGAACAATCTTCTGGCATATCCTTTTTCTATAACATGATAATCTTTATTATTAACTAGTGCTTTATTTTCTGGTTTTAGATTTTGCTTCTTTTTCTTTATTCTCTTTACTGCAACATCGAATCCATATGGATCTTGTCCTAAAACAGAGATATTGTAATCTACAGATTTTGTTCCAAATGGACCAGCAGTTAAAAGAATGTGATATGGTAAATAGTACTCTGATCCCGGAGTATCATAGAATCCTTTAGGGAAGTCATATAGAGTATTTGTGCCAATTGGTTTCTGGAACTCTACTCGCACAAAACTCTCAATCTCTTCTAGTATTGTTTCAATTGGTCGTTTTGGTTCTTCGTTATCTTCTGGTGGTTGAACATCCATAAAGTTTCTAGAATTTAGATATTCAATTGGATTAAAATCTTCAAGTCTTTCAGCACCAAATGGCTGCAATACACAAATACCAGAATCAAACTGAGAAAGATATGCATTTCCATTATTATTGGTATAAACTGTGTCGTAATCAAAAATGTAATTTGTTACAACTTTATCTTCACGATCACATGGAAGTTTCTTTGTTTGTGTTACTGTCAGAGAATTAGAAGAAATTTCAATAGTTACAGTCCATCCTTCTGACTCTAATCCGGCAACATTTATTGTGTTTAATTTATTTGTAACTACTTTAGAAAGAATAGCATCTTTCTTTAAATTATTTGGATCTTTATCATTAAATGAAACATTGCTGAATGCTGTTGATGTGCTATTTTCATTTTTAACCCGTGCAGCATTACAATTGTATTCACCAGTATAAATTCCCGGAATAAAATTAAACACGCTATTGGTTGTAGTTACAGTTTTTATTCTGAGTGTGATATAGTATAGAAATAACTTATATGGATCAGAATCAACTGCTGAACCAGAGTCAGGTCCACCTGCTGGATCAAATAATGAGAATGCTGGATTTACTTCGTATCCAATATCAAAGTTATAGCCAGAATCATAATGTGGATGCTTTATCTTTGGATCGATTGTACTGTCATTATTATAGAAAATTTCATAAGGATAATACGAAGTCGCGCCAATAGGGAATCCTTTAAAGTCAGCAGTCACACCAGCACCAAGCGTAGATAATAATTGAGTTACTACAGACTTTTGTGCCAATTTTTCATACTTGCTTCCACGAATTGGGACTCGTTTTATTGACTTAATATTGAACAGATTTTTCTGAGAATTATCGGCAGTAAAACCAATTTGACTTGAGATAAAGAATGCTTTTCTATTCTTATATTCTTCGTATACTTTTGTGAAGTTTTCTTTTTCTGTGTTGATTATTTCCACCATAGAATCAAAGTATGGAGAAGCAAGCAACTCTGTTCTATTTGAAATGGGATCATCATAATACTTTGTTAAGTACTCTGTTTTCTTTTCTTCTGTGCAAAAACATTCTCTTCCACCTTCACCCGTATATGAAAAAGTATCCGATGGTTCACAAAAACCATATGGCTCTGTTTGTGTTGGATCACAGATGGGAATTGCATTTGCTACTTGTTTTGCGTTCTGCATTCTAGTAATTGAGTTTTGTATTGTTTCTTTTGCAATATCAATTCTCTTTAATTCTAGATCATACAGATATTTGGTTTGTATATCTGGTGTTTCACGCATATACATTAGTTCACCAATTGTCTTATTAAATGGCTCAGACTCAAAATCATAACTCAAAGATAAACCTGTTGGGAATATTCCGGTAATACCAGCCGATATACCACCAGTAGAACCAGATACACCAAAGAATGGAATATAGTTGACCATATCACTAAATGCACCAGCAGCCACAACTCCATACTCTGGAGTAAATACAACATCTTCTAATGCAGTGATGTCTTGATAACTAGTATCACAGCAAATGCTACAACGATATACTTTCCATTTTTCCTTTAGATTTTTCTTGTTGGCATATTCTATTTTTTTATCTTTGATCTTTTGTTTAATTTCTTTTTGAATCTTCTTGCAGATTTCTCCGTCAAGATCAACTTGATCAAACATTGGTTGCCACGACACCATTCCATCTCGGTTAGACAATGTGTAGCCATGGTGTTCCCATTCTACAGTTTTATCTCTATTACTATAACTCGGAGAGAAATAACCAGATACATTGTCGTTTATAATATTGGCAACTGTTGGCTTGGTGTCAGTGCTTGTGTCGAATAAAGGATATTTTTCTACCTTTAACCATTTATAGTAATCTTTGAAATAATCATAACTTATTTCGCTAAATGCGTGTGATTCATTATAATCAAGGTATTCTCTGTATGGTTGATCCCATTTTGGTTCAATCAAATAATACTTCGATGCTATAGCATTCGACTCAAACAGTCTTAAGAAATTGGATTCTTGTACTGTTTCTAATGTGTAAACATTTTTAGTCTGAGTCGGAATATTAGTTACTTCATATTCTCTGACTACAGATTCCTTTAGCAAAGATTCAATACTTCTGAAGTTCCATCTGTCCAGATCTTGCCAAAATAAGAAATTGCATGCATATTGATTTTCTTCACCAACTGCATATTCTGCCAAAAACTGCATTAATTGTGCTGCTTTAATTGGTCTTGTTAATTTACCCCAAGGATACAGAGACTGATTCTGTTTGTACCAGATCCAGTTTCCAGTTGGCTCAATAAACATTTCTTTTTGTGTGGTATCAGTATTAGTTTTTCCTGTCTTGAAAAACTCATTATTGATCATATTAACAAGACCAACTGGCGTATCCTGATTCTCACTTTGTTTAGATGATGCAATTTTTGTAATAATATCCGCGCCGGTTAATCCAGCGAGTTCTTTAAATTCTCTATAAGTAAGCAAATAATGTTCGTATGAGCAGAACTGTATTTCCAGTTTTACCTTAGTAACATTTACATCTTCTTTGATTCTATTGCCTTGAATTTGATCATCAGATGCTTTTACATTGTAAATTTTAAAACGCAAAGACTTATACGAATTTGGAATTTGCGGATTTTCCATCTTAACAACTAAATCTTCAAATCCATTGAAGTTTATTTGTTCCATAGTAGAATTTAAATCACGAATAGTCATTCTACCAACAACAGAAGCCTCAAACATTCCTTCAACCATTTCCATTGAAACATAAGAAAGATTTGAAGCATTTGGTATAATTTGATAAACTTCCCCAGAATTTCCAAGGATTTTTATCTCATAAATCTTTAAATTGTAAACATCTTGTATTATTTGATCGGCTTTTGCCATATTCAACCAGTTCTAAAAATTGTATTTGCAGGTGTTGTTGGATCACTGAACATCATTTTTGCTTTATCTTCCAACAGTGGAGCAACTGAAGAATTTATAATATTCAACTTGATCTTCTCACCATATTCATTTAATAGTCTTTTATCATTTCTCAATACACTGATGTTATTTACCGTCTGATTATTTACAACCTTGTATATGAGAGTAGTTTGAAAATTTGTTTTATCATCATCAGTGCATGTATCTATTTGTATTTCCGACTCTGATACTATTTGACTTGTAACAGTAAGAAATGGATTTAAGACATTACCAAAACTTCCATATATTGCACTAGGTGCTTCTAAATATGGTTTAAATCCAAAGCAGGTAAATTCTTGAGTTGGTTCGGCAGTTGTTGAACAATATGTGTTCAGATCGGTGGTAGTACCATCCGAGTATATTCTCGTTATGGTAAATGTTCGTGATGCCAGATCTGTGGTTGGTAAATTGAAATTTTCTTTGATTACGAGTTCTTTGTAGAATGGATTCCATGACTCAATTACACCATATGATCCTTCTTCAAAATATAGAATATCATTTGGAATGATGTCTGCATTCTCATAAATGTAATAAACTAACTTACTAGAGAATTTGTCTAATTCTTCACCAAAACCAGCCTGAGAATATGGCCAGTCTGTGTTTACATCATAAACATTATTGGCAAGCATAAGAAGCCAATAGTAATCAAATGTTCCGTACTTTGTAAATGACAATCTCTCTGGTGTTAGAACTGTATCACTTGTTTCTTCATAATACAATTCTGTACTTTTGAAGAAATTTTTATTTAATCCTATCCGCGTGAATATATCAGCGACTGTATATTCACCGGAGGAGAATTTGTACTTTATGGTTGGAATGAGATTGAAATATATCATTTTAGATTATTGTGTCAAAACCGGCAGATGATCTACTAAACAATCCTGAACCTTTGTATGAGGCATATGCTGGTTCAATTTCGGAGAATGATAAAGTTATATCTAAACCTAAGAAATAATTATTAGTTGTTATAACTGGTGCAGTGCTATCCATTCTATTGATACTGCAATTTACCAACACGCTAGGTTGAATGTGGTTTTTAAGAACCATTGATTTATCAGATCCTGAACTGGGAACTATTTGTATTTTCCACATGGGAGGTGGAGATGCTTTATTTAATGATCTTGTTTCTAAGAATGGATATAGACTAGTCTGGAATTGATCTGCAATATAGTCTAAGTTCTCTGCATCCTGCGCGTTTTTTGCATACAGCGAAAATGAAAACGCATGAACTCGTTTTGCGGCATTCTTAAACATCAAATCGCTATGTGAGATATCCTGTAATGCTGCACCTTTAATTCCGCCAATAAAATTCATAACATTGTTTACGCTCAATCCACCCATCGGTGATATTGGTAAATTACCCAAGACAGCAGAAAGTTTGCCAACACCACCACCGCTAAACATGTCACGAATACCCTGACCAATCATTTCAGTACCACTTGGTTCCACATCTTCATAGTTTGCGGAGTTTGGGCTGCTATAGCGTTGTAGGGGAAGAATGATAGCACCATTTGCACCTACAGCCTTTGCTTGAACTCTTGTATTAGGTAGAGTGCTAAAATTTTGTGGTGCAAATTTAACCCAAACAGCAACTTGTCTCTGATATCTACTAGTAGAGGGAAATGTAACATCAGATGGTAGAGGCATTTAAGTTCCTATGGCGTATAAGAGTAAGTATAAACCAAAAAATCCGCACAAATATGTTGGCAACCCAGACAACATAATATGTAGATCACTGTGGGAACGAACATTCTGTAAGTATTTAGACGAAAATACGAATGTTATTCGTTGGTCGAGCGAAGAACTCCAAATTCCATATATTTCCCCAATGGATAATAGACCACACATGTATTATCCTGACTTTTTATTTGAAGTAAAAAAGGATTCTATTGTTGAGACTTTAGTTGTTGAGATAAAACCAGACAAGCAAACAAAAGAACCAGTGCGTGGAAATAAAAGTAGTAAGACTTTCCTAACAGAAAGCCTACAATATCAGATAAATAAATCTAAGTGGGATTCTGCCAAACAATTCTGTTCAAAACAGGGGTGGAAGTTCATGGTTTTGACTGAAAACAACATATTCAAAGGAAAAACTTAATGACATCACCACTATATTCCGGGACTCCCGGTGGAATCATGGAATACATTTCCCAACAAAAGGGAATACAACTTTCCACCAAATTCCGTGTATCTATTTCTAGACCAAATGCTGACTCTGTGGAGTTTTTATGCGATATGGCTCAAATCCCATCGCGTAAAATTAGAGCGTATAATGATTTTATGTCAGGTGCTGCTGCACCTATTGGTATTCCATACGGTATAGACTACAACAGCAATGTATTTCAGTTCGTAACCGAAGAGTCTTGGGTGAGCAGAAAGTACTTTGAAAATTGGCAATCTGGTTTTTTTAAAGATTCGAATGGAAACTCAAACGAATACTTTAACAGAGTAGACTTTTTAGAAAATATAGCAGGAGATATACAAATTGTAGCATTATCTGTTGGAGGACCTGCTGGAAATCCAACAACCAATGCTACTATTCTGTTGCAAGATTGTATTCCATTAGAAATTGTTCCAACAAAATTTGATGAGTCTGCATTTAATACACCGCTCCGTTTTATGGTGAATATGTTCTATGCAAGGGCTGCATATAGATAATTGTGAGGAAATTTAATTATGCTTAAAGAATTATTGATTGAAAAGACACCAAAATATACTGAAATTTTACCATGCAGCCAAAAACGAGTCACTTATAGACCATTTGTAGTTCGTGAAGAAAAGAATTTGATGATTGCGAAGGAAACTTCGTCATTCGACAATCTTATGACTACTGTTCAAGAGGTAATAAACTCTTGTACCACGGGAATTCCAGAAGACGACTGTAAAACTCTTCCATTTTGTGATTTAGAGTATCTTTTTCTCAAGATAAGAGAAAAATCACTAGGAGAAGTAGTAGATTGTATCATCACATGCCCAGTTACAGGTGAAAGAATACCAACAAAGATAGATTTACAGAAAACAAAGATATCAAACAAGAAAATAAACAACAAAGTAAAACTTGATGCTTCAATTTCTGTAGTAATGCAACAACCAACCCTTGAAACTTACTTAAAACTGAATAAGTTTGAAATTAAGGAAGAAGAAGATGGCATTATTGAACTTTTGGCTCTCTGTGTCAAGGAAATACAGGCTGGAGATGAGACTTATTATGCAAAAGATGTGCAAGAGCAAGAAATTACTCAATTCATCGAGTCTTTAACATCAAAGCAATTCAAAAGCCTACTGGGATTCCTAAAAGAAATACCAACAATCGAACAAAACATAGATTATGTCACCAGTGATGGAACAAAACGCAATCTAACCTTACGAGGATTTACCGATTTTTTAGAATTATTCTTGGTTATGCAGATTTAAGTGCGCTTTTTAAGATAAATTTTCAAATTTTCTTTGAACATAAAGTACCTTTAGATCAAGTTGAAAGAATGATACCGTGGGAAAGGAACCTTTTTGTTGATATGATGAGAAAGCACATAGATGATTTGAACGAAAAACTAGGTAACTAAGAAAAACTATGAAAACAACTCATCAAAAACAAATAAAAACCTTCCTGAAGAAAGAAGCAGAAAAAATCTATCTTCCATTTTTGAAATCATTTTCAAAAAGTGGGAAAGTTGCTCAGGTTTTTCAAAAAATGATTGATGTTTTGCCAACCATAAAGAAGGCAAAATCAAAAAATGAAGAATTAGATAAAAAAAATCTATCTCCAGTTCAACTTAATGAGACAACTCGCAAATTTAGTAACCCATTAGTTCTAAAAGCAAGTCAAACCGTTGTTAAACTACCACAAGTTGATAAAGAAAAACTTGTTTCGATGGTTAAAAACAAAGAAATAACCAATAAATTACAATCTTTTGGTAAAAACCAATATGTTTTAACTATTCCTGCATATGAAGATGGGAAAAATGTAAAAGATGCATTGAGTAATTTGATAAATGTGACATCTCCAAAACAAATGGCTCGTATAGAACAAGAAGCAGGAAATTCGGCTATAAAAGACACAAAAAGAAATTATGAAATAGCAAAAGCAGATGCTTTAGTTGCCGCTTCAAAATCAAATAATGAAATATCAAAATCAGAAGTTGAACCACCAAAATCAACTACTGCTAAGTTAGAAGAAAATGCAACTAAAGCAGGTGGTTCTTCTGGGGCAAAAATAACAGTTATAGGAGATAAAGCAAAAGAAGCATCTCTTGTTGGAGAAAAACAAGGAGAAGTAGAGGCAATAACAAAAACTGCTGTTCTTCCTGAAAAGAAAGTCGAAGATGCAGCAGAAGCAGCATCTGCGGTACAAGCAAACGCAGCAACTCCAGAAGAAGCAGGATCTGGTGCAAAACGAGGCGGCGAAGCATTAGCAGATATGGCTTCAACCGCGCTATCGTTTGTGCCTGGTCTTGGAGCCGTTGGTGGTGCCCTAAAAGGTCTTAAGGGAATGGGTGCTGTTGGAAAAATGGCTGGTATGGCAAAAGGAATGGGTGGAGGTTCTCCCCTGTCTGCTATTACTAAGGGTGGAGGAGGACTTGGAGGAGCATTAGGAGCAGCAGGAGGCGGTGGAGGAGGTATAGCGGGAGCATTAGGAGCAGCAGGAAGTGGTGGAGGAGGCCTCGGAGGAGCATTGGGTGCTGCTGGGGGTGCATCAGGTGTACTAGCAGGAGCCGCAGCCATGGCATCACCCGTAGGAATGGCACTAGCCGCTGCTCCTGCTGTTGGCGCAGCAGTTGGTGGATTAGCATCTGGAATTGGTTCTGCTATTGGTGGTATTGCTTCTGCATACGGTAGTATTGGTGGTGCATTGATCGGTGGAATATTTGGTAATGGTAAAGAAAAGGAATCAAAACCAGTGGTAGTTCAGGGCAATGGAGCAGCACCAATGTCTGTTACCAATATCACATATCAGTATGACATATACCGAAAGACAGCGGACGATTCGTTTATGTTACCAAACTATAGAAGAGAATACGGTTAAATGAAAAAACCCCCATTTCTGGGGGTTTCTTCTTTACTCATCAGCCAACTTCTGGAAGTAGGAGAGGCTGTCCATTTCCTCACCCGGTTCGTCAGTTGGAGCCGGTTCCTTCTTCTTTGGTGGTGACTTGCTGCGACTGGGAGCATCAAAAGGGTTTTGGGTTTCCTCATCTTCCGCGCGAGTCTGATTCTCCATTACACTTGAACGGATATCATCGCCTAGGGTGCTGTACAACTTGGTCTTGAGATCACCATATTCCTTGAAGTTCTTTGGAGCAACAAACTCTTGGAGAGAGTATTGCTTGTTCCACAGAGCCTCCAACTTGGCATCATCTCCACCAAACAGCGGTGAGGTTGGAGCAAACTCAGACTTATCATAGTTGGTATAACCCGCAACCTTGCGAATCTTCAACTTGAAGTCTGCGCCAGTCCAAAAATTAAACGGATCGATTGCAGCCTCATCCTTGAACTCAGGATACATGGCTTCCTTGATCTTGTCGAAGATCTTAACTCCGTACTTGAAAAGGAACACCTTGCCCTCGTTATGAGGGTTGGCTTCATCCTTGATAACAAGGATATTGGAAACATAAGTCAACTTGCGCTTACGCTCACGGGCAATGTTCTTGTCGGATTCAATACCGCTGTTCCATAGTTCGTTGTTCAGTTCACAAACCGGGCACTTACCACCGTTAGTAGTGAGGCAGTTCTCAATGAACCAACCAGACTTGCCTTGGAATGCGTGAGAATAAACCTTAACGAATGGTAGTTCTTCATCCTTTGGTGCTGCAAGGAAACGAATAACGGCGTAACCATTACCAGACTTATCTGGCTCGGGACGCCACAAACGATCATCCTTGTAATCCTTCTTACCGTCAAGACTCTCTAGAGCCTTAGTAAGATCGCTGATGCTTGTCTTTGCCTTCTTCTTAAAATCGCTGAATGACATACTTTTCCTTTGTGGGATCTACCCACGATTGATGTTAAAGACGGGAACTACCCGCCACGAACATGATATGTATTATATCAAGTGTTCGTTAAATTGGAAGTCTATTTTTGTTTTTTGGTAGAAGATTAATCTGCCGTCCTTCTTCTTGAATCTTCTCTACGATGGGTTTTGTAAGATACTTGGCTGCTGCTTCTGGCTCAATTTTCATATCTTCAGTTACTGCCAATACAGCATCAAGATAACTACCATTCCACTTTTTAACATGATTTTCAATTCGTTTACAAAACTGTTGTTGTTTTTCTAGATCAAATAACATTTTTAGTCCTAATTCTATAGTTATACATACTTTTACTTAACGGAGATCTTTAATGGCAGACACTACACCAGACCTACCAATTGATATTTCAGGAAACACTGCGAGTATAGCAACAGACTACCTTTATGTCAATGGTGTATCCGCAGCAGCAGCACATGCCCAACTCGTGAAAATGATGTGGGGAACTAGCGGAGAAGCATATAGAGTTTCTCAAAGCACACCACTTCCTGTTAATATTTATTCAACCAACCCAAGTACACGTTTGGGTATTACTGGCACCATCTCTGGTGCTGTGACTGTTACAAATACTGGAACAACTGGAAGTTTTGTGTATGTTAAAGGAAGTACTGGTTATCAACTACCAGTTACTGGCAATGTTCAAGGTGTGACTAATGGTGTTCTAGTTGGAATTACAGGAACCGTTACTGTAGCACAACCAATAATCATCGGTGGAGCAGGATCTACTGGTGTTACTATTCAGCCAGTCGCAATTACTGGTGGTAGATATCTAAGATCAACTACAGACACCGTTAGTGTTACTGGTTCTGTTTCTATCAGTGGTGGTAGATATCTAAACGCAGTTACTGATACAGTATCTGTTCTAGGATCTGATCTTGGTGGTAAAGTTCTAACCAAGATGTATGATTCTTCTGGTGCTACATTAAATTCAACATCAAATGCGTTAAATGTTTATTTAACTAATGCAGGGTTTACTGCAACAGTAAATATTGGTGCAGTTGTTGGTGTGACAAATAGCGCATCTGGTCCACTTTATGTTGTTGGTGTTACAAATGGTTATCCAGTAACAGTAAAGGGTGAAAATGGAAATGCAGTTGAAGTAACTGCAACAACTCCACTAAATGTAAATGTAAGCAACGAAGTAAACATTGATGATGCAGCAATCGTAAACGCTCTTACTCTTGATACAAATCCACTGATCGGAAAACTAACAACGATCAATACAAACACTGCTGTTCTGTCTTCAATCAAGACAGACATTACTAATGGTAATCTCAGAGCAAAAATCTCAGAGATCACCAGACCAAAGACAGTTTCCAGTGGTTCTAAGAACATCACTCCTTCCACCACACAAGTTGCAACAAATGTTCCACTACTAGTTGGTGTAACAATTAAAGCCAGCAGCGCAAATACTGATGCAGTTTACATCGGTGGTGCTAATCTCCTAACAAACTCAACTGATGGTTATCCTCTGGAAGCCGGAGAAAGCCTATACATCGAATGCAGCAATGTAAATTCACTGTATGCTAGATCAGTAACTGGTACACAAATACTAAGTTACATCGGTTCATAATATGTCAGGATTAAGAAGAAATACCAAACGAACATTCACTCAAAAGGACACAAGATCATTCTATCTTGTGGCTAATGATGTGTTCTTTGGCTTGGTATTTGCTTCTACTCAGAATTATTACTATAAAATCAATAGAACTTTAGTAAGTAAGCCATCTGTTCTTTTATATGACAGTCAGACTAAAGTAATAATTGATTATAGTAATTCTAGAAATGCAGATGATTTGTCATTTGTGTCTTCATTCTTCAATTCGTTAGAATCTGGAATGACTTTTTCTGTTGCGAGTGCAACCTATCTTGAAGATGGATCAAATGTAAAAGCAAATCTATCTGGAATCTATACCTTTCAATCATTTGAGCAGGGAAAGATAGTTCGAGCAGATATAGTTTCGGCTACAACTGTAAGCACTAAAAAAGATTCTTACTATTCTAAGTTCTTTACAGATACACCACAGATAGCAAAGGCTTCTGGTTCTGTTTCTTCTGTACAACAAAGAAAAAACATAATCAAAAACACTTTATCAACTGGAATGTATTCTTTTAAGAGATTAGGTTTGCGCGTAGGAGATTATATTGATTTCTCTGGTACAGAAAATAATAAATGGAAGAAAGTGAAAGTACTTGATCTATTTACTGATACCGATGGTTTTGAAGTAATAGAAGTAGACGCAACAATAACAAGTGAAAATCTAATCGGTGAACCAATTTTAGTTAATTTATACCTCCAAGGTGAATCCGATACTAATGTTGACGGTAATGACAAAACATACGGAACATGTTTGCTGCGTTTTAACACCACAACAACTTCTTGTATTCCATGCCAAAATGCATTTCTTTGTGACAAAAGAACAAAACAATTAAACGCATTATCTTCAATCTATACAGAAGATACAACATGCGAAGATACTGATATACAAACAATAGTCAATGCTCTTAGTTCACCAGTAACTGGTATAACTGGTAATCCACAACTAATAGTAGCAAATGTATCAGTTGTTGACAATCTACAAGCAGTAACCTCAGTTAGACCTAAAACTAATTTCGATACAATAACAACAAAAGTTCAAAATAAAAAGATAACACAAAATGGTGTTGCCTTAACTGATTATTCTTTGACACTAAACACAACATTTAAGATGTTGCTGAGTGATCCATCATTCTCTGGTTATTCTATGGTTTTCTCCTCAACCGATCCAGTAAAAGGTATAACCGAAATAACAGATAATGTTATAAAGAGTGGTCTGCCTGGTTCGTCTAGTTCTTATATCGCAATCCAGTCTGGTACAACTGCTAAAACGATATATGTTACTTCTTCGGATAAAAAATTAGGCTTCAAAATAACAATTAAATAAAAAACCCGCTTATTCAGCGGGCTCTGTTGGAGATTCGTTGCGCTCTCCTCATGTTTTCTTTATCACCAGAATCAACCATCACAAGTTCTGGTGCTGTCTTATGGTTCCAATCCATAAAACCAACTAGGGGTTTAGCATTAGAACACTTTACGCATTTTGTTGCGTAGGGTAGTACTTCTAGACGAGCAATCGGAATCTCGCAACCACAAGTTTGACAATTCATACTTCTTTCTCCACACACTTTACAAGTTTACGCTGAATTGCATAAGTACCATCAAGATGCATTCTACGCTGCTTGATGAGTTGCCTACCAAGTCCGCGCTTTGCGATTTGATGAACTAACTGCTTACGAAAAGCATTACCTTGCGACTCTGCTTCCATATCAATGCTGTCCCACTTGCGTTTTGCCATAGTGGGATTATTATATCAGGATATCAGGATAGTGTCAATAAAAATAAAAACCCGGTTTTTCAGATGCGGGAAAACCGGGAAACCCCACTGCTTTAAGCAGCCATTGCCATATAGTTGGCAATTATATTTGCAACTGTTTATTTACGACACTTGTTACCCGTGTCGGGTATCTCCTTCTTCAATACTTTGCGCCAGTCGAAACCATTTCGGCCCCGTAAGGGTGGTTAGGAAGGATTTGTGCTTTAGCCCAGATCACCTTCTGCCCGGCTTTGTCAGAATCTACTTCGGGTGTGAAGTCCGAAGCCGGTTCTTATCGAACACTGTTTTACGCCGGTACGAGTCTTCTCAACACTGCGTGTCCCTACCACGCCGCTAACCGAATGGAGCCGAGGGGAATCGAACCCCTGTGCTGTTCGCATTTCTATTCACTATCAACAATACCAAAGATCATTGTATTTCATAATAATATTTATCACTATTTTCTGTTATCCACTTTGGAGAGTTTTCAACCGACCATTCGTGTGTATTAATTTTCCGTTCAATTAGCATCTTACCGTAACTGGCGGTAAACGACGGATCTCTTACTATAATTCTATTATTTGGTTGTATTGCGTAGTTACCATTATCTAAGTGAATAACATGACCACACTTATGTTGTCCGGGTTTTTCTGAAAAACCATGATCGGTATTGTTTGGATCACCGGACGCCCAATCTAAAGTAAACAAATAAGTACCAGTAAATTTTTCTTTGTGTCTACTAGTATATTCTATCTTTTTATTCTTTAAAACTTCAAAAACAGTAACACTTGGATAATAAGAAAAACTATCCCAAAGAACCAAATCAATCAATTCTTGTTTTGGTGCATCTGATTTAGAGCAAAAAGCAGATATAGGCATTCTCCACCAAATACCACCATCTTCCATCATAAAATGAAATAATGGAACCTTACCCGGAATGCTTGACATACCAAAAATCAAACAGGGAAATGTTTTATCAAAGGAGTCTTCTAGATTACGAAGATATTCTCCTCGTACTAGACATTCGATTGGAGGCAAATTTATATTAAACATAATGCGAGCGGAAGGATTCGAACCTTCGTAGACAAATGCCAGCAGATTTACAGTCTGCTCTCGTTGACCGCTTGAGTACACTCGCAAGCCGCGTAGCGAGGGGCTTGCACCCTTTATCTCACTTGTCTTTTACAACAGACAAGTCTAGTCATCATCACACAACGAACTACGCGAAAAGCGGGAGAAGGGGATCGAACCCTCGACAATTGGTTTGGAAAACCAACACTCTACCACTGAGTTACACCCGCAAAGTTTATTTATTCACAAATTACTTTAACTTTGAAGTAATCATTCCGATCATCTTCTAGGATTTCAAGTTTCTTGACGATCCCATAGTTCTTATGACCAAGTAAAGGATCACCAACACAAATAAATGGACCACCTTCGAAGTCAACCATCCAAAGATCTGCTCCATTCTCATCACTACCACAACGATGATATAGAGATTCACCTTCTACGATAAAAGAACCATCACTGTTTTCAGTGATTGTGCGGAGTTGTCCATACCGAGACTTAAAACGATCTGTAATCATAATTAGAAACCTTATCACAATATTGATTCATGATGATTGAACTTGCACATCCAACATTAATACTACGAACCGATCCATATTGTGGAATATACACCACATCATCACACATGTCAAGTACATCTTGTGGAATACCAATTTGTTCTTGGCCAAAGATCATAATGTAATGAGTGATTGGGTTGAATTCAAATGAATTCACATTCTTAGCATGAGGAACATTATCAATTCCAATTATTCGAACAGATCCTCGGCTTTGTTCTTCCCGAATGTATTGACCAAGATCATCAACAGACCTAACATGACGAAAATTGGTATAATGGTGAGTACCGACAGTACCACGCCGATCATACTTTTTGTTGCCATAGATGATTACTTCTTTCGCAAGGAACGCATTAGCGTTGCGAATAACGGTCGCAATATTAAAATCATTGCCAATATTACAGCAGACAACTGAATAATTGCCACGCTTAGTATCAAGATCTGCTTTAATAGCATCGGTGGTCCAATAGTGATAATGATCGATGATGTTTCGATTTTCCATAATAAAGAATAAAAAGTTGTTTAGCGAGGACCAGTTGGCTTCTGTGGATATCGTTCTCTGATATCATCTATAGTCTTGAGTAGATGAGTTTGTGGATCTACAAATTGTCCAGCCATTTTAGCACCTACTGGTTTTCCAGCAACTGTTCTTCGTCCAATTCCTACACCACGGCGACCAGAAACAAGAGATGAAGTAGTATCATCTGCGTGGATTTTTGCTGCTTCTAAATCTTGTTGAACATTATCTGGCATTTTTTCGCTGTGCTTCATTGCTTTACCTAAAGCACCACGGAGAACATTGTGAGTATCCATAAATGCAGCAACTAATGCATGATCTTCTTTTTGGTTAACTTTCATTTGCTTTAACTTATGAACAACCTTATTAAAACGCTCTGAGTGCGCTTGGTGAAGATCTGTCATTGCTTGTCTGCATCCGCTTGGTACTGAAAAAGTTGGCATAGTGAATTCTCCGTACCGTATTTATAAAAGTAGGATGTATAGGATTCGAACCTACTGCCACCTCGTTATAAGCAAGGCTGGGCCTCCTAGACCCCCACATCCCGTGGGCTCACATCCAATAGATGTGAGACTTCTTGTTTGAGATATGACCATTCTCGTTCTTCAGAAGATAGTTGCTCTTCTGTCGATCATCGTCATGTCCCAAGCGATAGTTTACCTGTTCTACACCAAAAGTCAACATCTTTTCCTTCTCAAGAAGATCAATAATCTTCTTGGTTGCTTCGGCTGCTTGTTCTTCAGTCATTGCAAGTGGGATATCAATATGAAGTCTGAACATGGTTTCTCCTGAAATAGCGCGGGTGGGACTCGAACCCACACTTGATCGATTTTAAGTCGATTGCCTCTGCCATTGGGCTACTGCGCCGTGATTGCCCTTACGGGCAATGTTTTAGTCCTTCTTGCAGCACTTCTCGCTTACGCGATCATAGTTGCGCTCGATGTTTGCAATGCGGTCGGTGAACTCACGACGAATCTCTTCCTCACGGGCATACTCAACTTGACCACGGAGATCGTCCTTGGTACTCTTGAGAACACGTAGTAGAGTTGCAACACCGAAAGCAACACAGACTAGAGCAAAAACGCCAGCGGCGGAAGTCCAATCAGAGGATTCAATCTTTGCAGAGTGAATGAAAACTGCACCAAAAACAACAGCACCGACAAAATAATGTTGATAACCAACTTCACGGTAAAACATAAATTACTCCTTTAAAGTAATGAAATCAGTATTCAAGACGCTGAATACCTTGATCAGTAGTATAGTGGATTGTGTTGAACATTTCAACACACCACGGTAAACATTTTTCACACGGCTTGGACATTCGCATCTGCCCAAACTTATTGAAACGAACATTAATCAAATGCAACTTCTTGGCTTTGTCTAACCTATCCAACTTACGAAAGGCATCTAGTTCGGAATGCATTTCTTCGAACTGATAGCCAAATTCCTTAGCCATAGGATGAGTCTTGAAATAGTTCATCCCAACGGCAATAATTCGCTTCTTGGAAATGATAAGCGAAACATGCTTCTTCTGTCTCGGAATCGTGAGACACATGGGATAAGCCATCTGAAGATATTCTTCCGCGTGGGAAAGTTGCATGGAAGTATTATAACAGCGTTCACAAACAAGTCAAGAACTAATCTGGATATACTTGATATAGACATCCCAAGGATCAGTTGATTCTACAGCCTGACCTGTTATACCCGGAACCTTTTGCCCGTTTCCGTCTAAAATAAAAGCGGTGGCTCCAGATGAGCCAGTGATTGCCCAAACAACAGGATATACTAATACTTTTTCGTGAAATCCCATACAAATATGTATAGAAAAAATAACCGGGGAGTGCCCATCTCCCCGGTCTGACGGTCGAAAGGTAGCGAAGTTCCTTTTTCGCACGAATAGCGTAGTTCGCGATGCCCGTCACTTTATATATGGATATACATATTTTTACGATGACTTATATTGTAAACTACACACCAGAAACCGATGATGTCTTTGTATATAACCAACCATTTGCTGTTTGGCCTGCACTTCAATTTCAACAAGCAGTTGCAGAAAATCCAAATTTACCATTAAAAAATCAAACAGTGGTTTACAATGGTGAAACAATTACATACGATATAGATCTGTCTGGTATAGAAAATCCATATCGTTCACTTGCATATTTTTACTGTCCAACCTGTTTTCAAGCACAACCAAATTGGCCATATTGTACTAATTTGTGGAATTATGGAATGGGCTCCGGCAACTACCTCATCAGGGCTGACCCATATTGTGGTCTTCCTGTATTTGAACCTAATCCTGTAAATGAACCATTTAGAACAATACCTCCTACTGAAACAGATGAACTTAATAATGGGTTTATAAATGCTCAATATTGGAATGATGTAAATTTATGGCATACTAATACCTTTAAAACACACGCATTAGTGCAAAGCGAATCAGATGATGAAACATATTTAATTATATTAGGTCATCCAGTTACAACATCTCCATGTTCTAATGATTTTGAATTTGTTTTTTTCGATAGAGAAACAAACAAATTTGAATCTAGATTATTTACTTGTCCATGTAGGGAGTGGGATTTACCGCTTACTGGAATATATCCCGGTGGTTTACAGTGTAATAATTGTTGTGCCCCACCATATAGCATATTTACCAGTCTTAATGAAACAGATGGTACAGGCGATACCGCTCGTTTATTTGTCATGAAAAAGGGACAAGAACCATTACCAAATTCAATTAAAAGATATAAAATATTAACAGGTCCAGTAAGAAGAAATGATTGGCCAATATTTGGAATAGATTCTAGTTATAGATTTATAAAAGCCAGAACTGATACTACATCAAACGCCGTTTATAGAACAAGAGAAGATGGAAATTTTAGATTTGGAAACGATTCAAAAACTATTATAAATGGTGTAAACATCTATTGGGATGCTGGAGAAGGAAATGATGGTCCATATCCACATTTTACAATTTCGGCGGAAGGAGAAACTATATTTGTCGGATTTAATACTTCGCAAGGCTACAGTGATTACATTTCAGATACAGACGATCAAACATACAATCAACCTTTAACACAAAATGTACCAAATCCATGTGTAGAAGGCAATATTTTCTATAAAGAAGATGGAAAATTAAAATTTAACACATATTGTTTTCCTGCATTTTTTCACCCAGAATTAGTTATTCCGAATTACCCAGAAACTGATATAAAAATTTATACACAGGTTTCATCTAGAGGAATATTTAAAAAGTCTCTAATTGATCGATGGAATTATTATCTAGAACAACTTGGAAAACCTAAAGTGGTTTCATATCAATTCCCAGAATTTGTAACACCAAATGAAATTTATTTTCCAGATACAATTTCAGAAACAGATAAAAAATATCCATTAGTAAATTCTCCGCATTTCTCTAGAGAATCTAAAAATTCATTTTTTCCCAATACTAATTTAATTGATTTTGGTGAAAAAAAGATGTTACAGGCATCAGAATTAAATGAATTACAAGAAAAATTTTATAGAAAACAATCTTCATTTATAATGCATTATAATAAATGGTTATCTAAAATTAACTTAACAAACCAAAATAAAGACATTCTTGGTTTTTCAGAAAAAATTGATTTGAATTCGATTACATCTTCAGTACTATCTAATACATTAGTACGATGCTCTAAAGCAATACCAACAGAAAACAATATATTAATTCTTGGTAGTAGAAATGAAAATCAAGTGGCTGAAATAAAATTAAAACCATGCACACTGATGATTCATACAAATTTTGGTTATATTGGAGAAGACGCCGATCTTGGCACATCATCATTTGCCCGAAAATATTATCAAAATATAGATTTTATAAAAATAGACTCTGATACTGTGGGAGTAGTAGATTTATCAAAAGTAACAGAAACAAATATACACTGCATCACTCTAACGCTGGATATTAATAATATTATAACATGCAACGAATATAATGAACTAAGAGATAATTCATCACCAGATGAAAATTCATCATCACCATGTGGAGCAAATAGAAATTACATATCTCTCGTAAACACATCAGAAATACCAACAATAGTACAACAGGATATTGATATAAACAGCGAACTATTTACTAATATCGTTAATTATAATGCAAATTTATTGGTATTTCCTAATATAACACCATTTAATACTTTTGGTATTAATGGATTAGTTAGATATTTATTAGGTTATATGAAGAAAGAAAATGGACAAATCAACTTCTATTATGCTAATGGAGTCAAGATTGAGAACATTTAACTTTACTTAACTCTAACTTTAACTCTTCAATTTCTTTTTGAAGTCTATAAACAAGATCATCCCCTCTATTTTCGTAGAGGGGATGATTCTTTAACGGGGATTCGTCAGTCTTGGAGGAATTGTTTTCCATTACCCTGCTCGTTTAATTGGTTTAGATTACGAGTCTTTGCTTCCTCGTAGATTCTATTATCGGCGTCTGTCCATCCAGTTAGCCAATCAGATCCTTGCATGGATCGAACGCTATATGGATTACCAGTGCGATGCTGCCCGGAATAACGAGCCTTGAACCCTTCATCATAATTTGAACCAGCCTTGTAGTCACTCATTTCTTCTCATCCTTTTTTATAGGTTTCTTTTTGTTAAAGATTTGATCCCAATTTTCAGACCATTTTTTCTGATCTACCGGTCTATATTTATCACCTTTACCGGCTGCATGTTTACCACCCATATTCGAAATGTTCTCCTATATCTCTGCCCTCTCGATTTCCAGAGAAGATAACTTTGATGTGTAGGAATGAAAGAGTCCGTCGAATGAAATCCATCATATCAAATAAACTCTTCAGTGTATGAAGCATACCACGATAGTATACCTTAAATATACCGATTGTTTCAAGAACATCCAACTTATTAATAACGAGATAATCACAGCCAGAGAGTTGAATAGACTTGATCAACATATCTAGATTGAGCCAATTAACCAATCTCTTACGACCAGTTGTAGAACCATACTCTTGCCCTAGTTCGATGATGCGATTTAGATTTTCATCTTCCCATAGGCTCTCAGGGAATAATGGATCTACGCCACTCTTGGTATCATAGATCTTAGCAACACCAATAGAACGACCGATATACTTTGGTGGAATACCAAGTGAGCAAGCACCATAAGGTAGAGTCGTGCTGCTTGTGACATATGGATAATTACCATGATCAATATCAAGCCAAACGCTCTGTGCGCCTTCGCATAGAACTTTACCGGAGAGTGTACCATCCCACAGGAACTGGGAATCAATTACATCCTTGGCACGAATACCACAACGCAACATCTTATCGGCGTAGCATGGTGCAATGCCTTGACCAGTTGTACCTAGTTTCTTCTTTAGTTCTTTGTTATCGCGCTCAATGTGTTCATCAGTAATGATGTGGGCATTTGGCGAAACCTTAATCAATGAAACATCAAAGTCATTCTTTTCCAAGTAAGAAATCTCTTCCTGAAACTTCTTAACATTAAGAACACAACCAGGTCCAATGATTGATGGAATACCTTGGAAGATTCCACATGGAATGATGTGTGTCTTGTACTTCTTGTCTTTGATCCACACTGTGTGTCCGGCATTTGGACCACCATTCCAACGACACACATAATCATAACGATTTGCGATAGCATTTGAGATCTTTCCCTTGCCTTCATCTCCCCATGCTAAACCATAAACCACATCTGCGTAATCAATCATGTTAAGCCTTTGTAATAATAATTCCAGCAATTGCAATCGCACAACCGATTGCGGTCTTCATATCTAATTTAACATTAAACATTATTATTGGTAAAGTGACGCACAGTATTGTGGCGCCAACATCCCAAATCAAATTTGTAATAAACACATCTCTTGTTGCTTTTACATTTCGTATTAGCAACACCCACGCAGCAGTTGTTATTGCTGCTGCTAGGATAGAAACAGCATATGCTGTAAATGGTCTTTCTTGGAAATACTTGTTATAAGCAACATGGGCATATACCCAATTTGCAAATGT
>Ga0181358_1000246_pt1 | contig 24490 bp, 43 predicted proteins | sample Fa13VDMM110SD_FD_130096 | JGI IMG/M metagenome (GOLD analysis project Ga0181358, IMG submission 130096) | Freshwater viral communities from Lake Michigan, USA - Fa13.VD.MM110.S.D | ecosystem: Environmental > Aquatic > Freshwater > Lake | place: USA: Michigan | collected 2013-09-24 | reverse complement strand
CCAATTGTAAATGTAGATCCAACCCCTGTATCAGATCCCACTCCAAAAACATCAAAGAAAAAGGATGTACCTACAGATGAAACGACCGCCTCTAACTGATAGAATATTGCAAGGCTTAGAAGAAGCTCTTGCTAATGTCAAATTTGATGAGCAAGTTGATACCTCAGAAAGCCCAGATGAAAAAACCAATAGTAAAAATAAAAAAACTAAAGCCGCTCCGGGTTCAAATGACGAAAGCAGCATGGTGAACTGGGAATTAGATTACACTCCAAAGAAACGAGACAGTAGTCAAAAGTATCCCAAGGAAAAAATGCCAGCACTGCCTACGGATGATATCAATTTAGGCTCAAAAAAATCTGGGGCTACAGAACAAGAAGAAGATAGTTATTTAGAGTCAAATGTAAAAAAGAAAAAGATTGAAGTGGTAGAAGCTGCGTGGCGAGCCAATAAATCAAAAGCTTCAGATGACCCAGAAGAAATTGTCCAAGAAAATATAGAAATGTCAAAAGCTTCCATTAAATCAATTGTAAAGCACGCAAACGCATTAATGATGGGGCTAAACGAAACCAATCAAACATGCTTATCTGAAGGCTGGGTTCAATCAAAAATTACAATTATAGAAGATTATTTAAAGTCTGTCCATGATTATGTAATGTATTATGAAGAAGAAGAAGACTAATGTCATATTTAAATTCTAATATACCTCCGATAGAATGCTATGTTAGGGGTGAATTCTTACAGAATCTTGAAGGTGGACATGGATTATATTATCCGTGTCTGCTTTTTGGATTTTCTAGCATCACAGGGAGAGTGCCTCTTTTCCATTCATTATTAGAAGATGGTGGAATTTTTTGGCGACTACCAATATCTGCATTTTGCCATAAAGAGGGAACTCCAATCATTGGATCAAATGAACAGGAATTCCTAGAAGAAATAGAGCTGTGGGATTCCTTTAGCTATTACCCTTCTGTTACAGTATTTGAAGTGTTAAAAAATAAAAGAATTAAATACGTTAGTAGAAAAAATGTGGAGTATTTTGGGCAGTACATGTTTACAATAGATTGGGCGAACGAAGAAAGTAACATAACTCCAATGGGTTTTAGCGAAGCTCCGGGCCAGCATAAATGCGGACACTTCATAAAACTCGACAACGGAAACTTTGCAATACAGCCAAACAACAGAATCAAAATACACGACCCATCATTTTGCACAAAGCCAGATGCACAAATCCCAAGAAAGATACATACAAACATATGGACATCTGAGGGGAACTGGAAGTGGGTATTCGAAGATAACGAGAATTACGATTATCATATAAATAACAGGGAGAACTCTTAAATGCAAAAAGATAGAAGAGAAGAGATTGTTGAAATGATAGAGGAGGCCATTGCTCTGCAATATGGCAAACCATCAAAAGACGATCCAAGAAAGACTCCTGCAAAGCCAAGCGAAAGAAAAGAAGGTTCCAAAAAAAATCCACCTGACTCTGCAAGCAAGCCAAATAATGATATTAAACAGGGAAAAGAAACAACTAATACTCTATCCTCAATGATGAAAGAGCATAACGCCAAAGTAGAAAAAAACAACAAAGGTTCTAAGGCTACAATGGGGCAATTGAAATCAGTTCAGAGAAGAGGCGAAGGGGCTTTCTCTACTAGCCATCATCCATCTATGGATAGAAGGGGCTGGGGAATAGCAAGGGTAAAAGCTTTCTTATATTTAATGTATAATGGAAGACCTTCAAATCCAAATTATGTACAAGATAATGATTTATTACCAAAAGATCACCCAAGATCATCAACAAAAAAGGATAAATAATGCCAATTCCAAGCAAAAGAAAAGACGAAGACTCCAAGGAATTTGTATCTAGGTGTATGAGCGATACAGAGATGAAAAAGGACTATAAGGATTCTCAGCAAAGAGTCGCTGTGTGCTTGCAAGAATCAAGAGCGACCGCTATGGAGGGTGCAGACCTCGCATACCAATTTGCAGATGCTAAATGGGATGATGAGTGGGATGAATTCACTTATGAGTTTACTCTCGCGGGTGGAGTATTCTACGAAGATGATAGAGATAAGACTCTTAATGGCCCAAGTGTAAACGCAGCAGATGATGGCAAAGGTAAGAAAGATCCAAAAGTCACTCTTAACAAGCCATTTCGCACACCAAAAGGCCCGAAGAAATTTTCGGTGTATGTTAAGAATGACAAGGGTAATGTTGTCAAAGTAAATTTTGGCGACCCCAACATGGAAATCAAACGAGATGACCCAGAAAGACGCAAGTCTTATCGCGCTCGTCATAACTGTGATAGCCCCGGTCCAAAGTGGAAAGCTAATTATTGGTCGTGTAAAATGTGGTCCAGCAACAATGTATCGGATATGACTTAATGACACTACTTGAAGTTTACAATCAAACCGGAAGAAAAAGTGATAAAGAACACTTTCATCATTATATATCAAATTTCTATTGTGAAAAATTAACATCAAGAAAAAATGATAATATAAAAATACTAGAAATTGGTATATTTGCTGGAGATTCTTTAAAACTATGGGAAGATTTTTTCCCAAATGCTGAAATATATGGACTAGATATAGTCGATCATTCTAAATATATACACTCAGATAGAGTTAAGAAATATATGATGAATGCATACGATGAATCAACACTATCTTTCTTTAAAAATAAAGGAGTTAAGTTTGATATCATTATAGACGATGGTCCACATAGTCTTGAGACACAAGATTATGCGTGCAAGAATTACAAGCAGTTCTTAAATGACGGTGGAATCTTTGTAGTGGAAGATATACAGCTATGTAATTTAGAAACTCTACAAAGAAATAATCCAGAGTTTACAACTTTAAATCTATTACACGTAGCTCAATGCTACATGGATAACATACTGATGTATATTGAAAAATGAAACATGTCTTAATTACAGGTGGAGCTGGGTTTATAGGATCAAACCTAGCTCACCACCTTAAAAACAAAAACTATAAAGTTACAATAGTTGATGATCTTAGCGGTGGAATATTTGAAAATATCCCAGACGGGGCGACATTTTACAAAGAATCCATTTGCAACGCGAAAAATTTGGCAAAGATATTCCAAACGGAAAAGTTTGATTATGTCTATCATTTAGCAGCATACGCAGCAGAAGGGCTAAGTCCTTTTATTAGGAACTATAACTACACAAATAATATAGTTGGTACGGCTAATGTGGTGAACGAATGTGTAAAGAATAAGGTTAATAAACTTATTTTTACGTCTAGTATTGCGGTTTATGGTTCTATAATTCCACCATATCTTGAAACGGACGAACTTCAGCCAGAAGACCCATATGGGATCGCAAAATACGCATGTGAGCTAGATATAGAACAGGCCCATAGAATGTTTGGGCTAAACTATACGATACTCAGGCCGCATAACGTGTACGGGCCAAAACAGAATTTAGCTGATAAATACAGAAATGTAGTGTCTATATTTCTTAGGGCTGCAATAAAAAATAAGCCGATAAATATTTTTGGAGATGGCAATCAAATAAGGTGCTGGACTTATATTGATGATTTAATTCCTCAGTTCGAACAATGCTTGGATGAAAAAATCTCTGGCGTTTACAATATAGGATCAAGTAATCCAAATACTGTAAACGACCTAGCGAAAATGGTGAAACAAATCTTTCCAAAGGTTAAAATTAAATATCAACCAGCTAGACAAGAAGTAGTTAACGCTCAAAGCAATCATCACAAAGCCATTAATGAATTTGGTGAGTGTAACACACTTCTAAAAGATGGGATAGATTCATTTCTTCAGTGGATAGATGATAACAAATATCTTTTAGATGTAAAAACTAAGAAGTTTAAAAATATAGAGATTGAAGAAGGATTACCGGATGTCTGGAAATAATAAATCTATAACTCCAATTATTGTTAATGGCATCGGCGACATAGATAAATCAATACAAGTTTTGGAACAGGCAATTTCAGTATTAAATAAAGCATTGGTCAAATGTAATGACCCATTTTTATTTTCTCCTGTCGAGTTTAATCATAAGACGATTCAACATAAAAAAATTGATTTTTTAAATTATCCGCAATACAATGATTTTATAGTTGGCTTGGGTAAAATATGGCAAGATGATTCATATGCACTTATATGTCAACACGATGGTTTCCCATTAAATCCTGAATGTTGGAAAGATGAATTCTTTGACTATGATTATATTGGCAGTCCTTGGGGAACCGATAGACCATATCATAAAAGAGTCGGCAATGGGGGTTTTTGCCTAAGATCTCCTTATTGCCTAAATGTAATATCAAACGTGGTCGTACATGATGGTTCGCCCGAAGATACAAGAATATGCGATAGATATGGTGATATACTTAGAGATGTGTACGGAATTAAATTCGCACCCGTGGAAGTAGCTATGCATTTTTCTTATGATACAGATATTGTGCCTGAAAGAAAATTCGGAATAGAAAAAACATTTGGATTTCATGGGTCTGGAAACGTAAAGAAAGTTAAGGAATTATATGGTATATGATTGTTTTCAATTCTTCAATGAATTTGACGCTCTAGAGATAAGATTAGAAGAACTGTATCCAATAGTTGATAAATTTGTATTATGTGAATCAACATTAACTCACAACGGAAAACCAAAAGAGTTAAGGTTTAAAAATAATAAAGATAGGTATGCAAAATACCTAGATAAAATTAATTATGTAATCTATGATAAATTCCCAGAGAAAATAGAGTATTGGACGCTTGAGAATGATCAGAGACGTTACATGATAAACGGCGTAGATATGAACACATTAAAAGATGATGACATTATCATGGTATCTGATGTGGACGAAATTCCCAAGAGATCATATTTGAAGCGATTAATAAATAATTTTGACTACGATCAAACTGTAACAATATGTCATAAATTATATTATGGGAAAATTGTATATCAAGTTATAGAACCATCTATGCATCAAAATTGGGGAGGCACTGTAGTTATTCCGGGTAAATTTTTCAAAACAATCCCAGATATGCAATATCATAGGAATCTAAAAGATAATTGGACTAGATTCACAAATACTGGAAGTTGGCACTTTTCATATATGGGAACTGCTCAGGATATCATAGATAAAGTAGCGTCATACGTTCATAACGAATGGGATAGAAAAGAAGTTCTTGATAATATTGCAGATAATGTAAATAATACCAAAGATCCACTTGGCAGACCTGAATTCCTACTAAAGAAAGTGCAGATTGATAATTCATATCCAGAAGCAATAAAAAATAATCTTGTAAAATTTAAGGATTTAATATGAACATAGTAAGACCTTTTATTGTGGATGGCGTTGGCAAATCCGTAGATTTAATTCCAATATTAGAACATGCTACAAAGGTATTAAATGCAGCAGGAGTCAAAACTATAAATCCAATTATATATTCTCCTGTTGAATTTAAACACCCCCTAGTTAAATATTTTAAAATCCCTAAGTTAAATTATAGGGATTACAATAATTTTGTAGTGCGATTGAACGAAGTTTGGGATGAAGATTGTTACGGATTATTGTGTCAGCATGATGGTTTTCCATTAAATCCAGAAAGATGGACAGACATCTTTTTTGACTACGATTATATTGGAGCGCCTTGGGGCGTGGGATTAGTTCACAATGGGCATTTAATGAAAAGTAGAGTTGGTAATGGAGGTTTTTCATTAAGATCTACAAATCTATTTAAGCAATGCGCCTATCTACCAGTTGATGGAGAGAATGAAGACTTTACAATATGCGAAATATATAAGTCACATTTAGAATCCAATGGAATTAAATTTGCACCAGTTGATATCGCTGCACAATTTTCATACGAAGTGCCATTGCCGGATTACGAAAATACTATATATAACAGCTTTGGTTTTCATGGGAAACAACCGAGAGAAGAAGTGAGACAACATTATGGTTTATGATTGCTTTCAATTTTTTAATGAGCTAGATACATTAGAAATAAGATTAGAAGAATTGTATCCAGCGGTAGACAAGTTTATCATATGCGAATCAACTAAAACTCATAGCGGCAAAAATAAACCGCTAAGATATATCGAGAATGCAGATAGATATAAAAAGTATGCTGATAAAATTAAGTACTTAGTTTTTAGTGATTGCCCACCAGACGCAACAAGCTGGCAATTAGAAAATAATCAGCGTAGATATATGATAAATGGATTAGTAGACGTTAATAACTATGATATGATCATGATATCTGATATTGATGAAATTCCACGTAGATCATTTATGCAATCATTTAAAGCTGAATACTTTAAAAATTTTAACAATATAAATAACCCCATAACGCTATGCTCTCAGTTATTCTATGATAAGCTAACTTATAAAGTTATCGAGCCAGAAGAGTTTCATAACTGGAGAGGAACTGTTGTTATCAACGGAAAAATATTAAAAGAGAATTCTGACCTGCATTGGTACAGGCACTTTAAAGACAGCTTTCCAAGTATTAAAAATACTGGATGGCATTTCTCCTACTTGGGCGATGAACAGCAAATTATTGAAAAGATTGAATCTTTCGCCCACACAGAAAGCGATACCGAAGAGATCAAAGCGACCATCAGAAAAAATATCGGCAAGTGTGTTGATTTATTTGACAGAGGCGAGTATAAATTAATAAAAGCAGAGATAGACGAGACTTTCCCTGAAGCTGTGAAAAATAATATTGAAAGGTACGCTCATATTTTATGATTACTAAATTTGGATGCGGTAACTATGGAATGGGAGACTTGTTGCTGCTAACATCAGTTTGTAAATTTTTCCCAAATAGATTCACGATTGAGATTCAAAAATCGGTATCTAGATTTTCTATATTTTTTGATAAAATTGCAGATATTGAATTTGTAGATGATATGCCTTATACTGAATTGGTAAGAAAAGGAAACTATCTACCAAGTTTAGGAAGGGGACATTATGCAACACGGCAACTTAGAAATTTCTTTGGAGAAAAAGCGACGCTGTTGGATAACAGACCGCTTGTTCTTTATACCGATATGGAATCAGAAATGTGGGTGAGTCATTATTTAAAAGATAAACCAAATCCAGTTATTATAGCACCCATGTGTTCTCCGAATGCTAAAGACATAAGAGGTATGAAAAAAGAACTGACTGAAGACTTAATCAATCAGCTTAAAACTTCAGGCTATACGCCAATATTGTGTCTATCATCAAAATATGAATATAACATTGAACATGAGAATGTACTAAGCGATTTATGTATAAAAAAATATATATGTTTAATGAGAAGAGTGGGCTTGTACTTTGGCTCTAACACTGGAGATTTTCACCTAGCCGTCTCTGTTGGTGCAATAGCAAACGTATTCCAGCCAAAATTTAACCCTAAAACATTCAACCCAGAAGAATGGTGCTATAATCACCCTTCAATAAAATATTACGATATATGAGGAAAATATGATATCAATAATTGTTGACGAAGGATATGCCTACGATTACTTAGCTATATTAGCGGTAAAAGGAAACAAACAACATCATGACACAACATATGAGCATATTGAATCTCAAATTGGAAGAGATCTACATAAAAAAATTACCGAGTCCAGAGAATTCCACGATCTTTATGACGCGAACGCACAAACATTCAACGCCGTAGAGTTGGCAAGATATTGGGAAATTTCTGCAAAAGAGGTTGACAGTTGCAACATGACAAGATATAATTGTAAAGTGGCGTTGCAGAATAAATTTTTCCCAGATAAGAAAGTTGTAGAAACAAAAACTTGAAGACGTTAACTATATCACTTTATAATAGATTGCAATATACTGAAAGATTATTCCAATATCTAGATGAATGCTATGGAATCCAAGATTACGAAATAAACATATGCTGTGAACCGGGGCATAAACCGATAGAAGACCTAGCTAGAAATTTTAGGCCCAGTCAAACTCACGTCACCGTAAATCCCCGTAGATATGGATGCAATACTAATATATTTCAGTGCCTTGCAATAGGATTTGCAAAAAACGATTATCATATTCACTTCGAAGATGATACAATTCCGGGGAAAGACTGTTTAAAATATTTTGAGTGGGCCAGAGAGACATACAAAGATGACCAGAGTATATTTACAGTATCTGCATATGTAAACTCAGACAATAAAACAGAACATTACTATCCTCCAAGTCAAAATATCGAACTGACAGAAAGACGATCTTGGTTTACTCCGTGGGGTTGGGCAACGTGGAAAGATCGTTTTAAAGATATGGAAAAGGTGTGGGATTTTGCTGGAGCTAGAGGGAGTTGGGATGCCACAGTTAATCATGTAGCCAGAAATGGACGAGGGGAAATATTCCCAGCAGTGTCGCGAGTTCAAAATATAGGCGCTGACTTAGGCACTCATGTTCCTAGCGCGGAATGGCATAAAAATAACCACTTAAATACATACTGGATTGAGTCTTTGCAAAAATATACAAATTTATTTAGGTAGCAGAATTACAAAAATATGGGTATAGTATTAGTGTAGATCAGTTCGACATAATAGCTGAAAAATAGGAGAGTACTTATGAAAAAAAATTATACAGATGCTATGAGTGAGTATACAGAAGCTGAAAAACCGGGCTTGTGGGAAAATATTCGCAAGAAAAAAGAGCGAGAAGGTAAAAATTATAAACCAGCTAAACCGGGCGATCCTGATCGTCCAGATCCTGAAGCGTTAAAAAAAGCCCAATCTTAACTTGACAAAACAATATTACCCCACTAGAAATAGTGGGGTTTTTCATAGGAGAAATAATGGTAGAGTTCTTATTACAGAATGAGGTATTTGTATTTGGTAGTAATACTGAAGGTAGGCATGGTGCAGGAGCAGCAAAAACCGCAATGGCTTGGGGTGCAGAATATGGAAAGAATAGTGGGCGTCAGGGGCAAACTTATGCTATAATAACTAAAGACTTAAGAACAGGTTTTATAGGATGGGACTTTATAAGAATCCAACTGGAAGTTCTTATGAAATACGCACAAAGAAATGACGATCTTGTCTTCTTATTAACTCCATTGGCAACAGGATTAGCCGGACAGACTATTGAAGATTTAGATAATGCTATTAAAAGCCTGTATTTTCCAGATAATATAATCAAACTATGGGAGAGTTATTAATGCTTTTACAAGCTCCAATTAACAGCTTGGGATATGGTGTTGCCGGATATAACATAGCTAAACAATTAGCTAAACAACTAGAAAATCCCTCTTGGACAAATCAAGAGTTGACAATATTTCCAATCGGTCAGCCTGAGCCAGAACTATATGAAGAATTAGCTCATCTCGACTGGAGAAACAAAGATGAAAACACAAAATGGTCTGACACATCTCTTAAAATTTGGCATCAGAACGGATTGCATGAGTCTGTAGGAAAGGGAAAGAAGATTGGCTTTCCTATTTTTGAACTTAACAAATTCACAGAAGAAGAAAAAAGAAGCATGAAAGGATGCCATCACCTTTTTGTGTGTTCCAAATGGGCAAAGGGTGTCATCGAAGAGGAGCTTGGCACAACTCCAACAGTTATCCCTTTGGGTGTAGACAGGTCAATATTTAATGAAAATAATAACTCTCACCGTCCTGCAACAATTTTCTTTAACTGTGGCAAGTGGGAAATTCGTAAAGGCCACGATGTTTTATTAAAATGTTTTGAGAAGGCGTTCAATCAAAATGACAATGTTGAACTTTGGTTACTATGTGAAAATCCATTTATTGAACAAATTAATAAGGAATGGATCAATTATTACAAAAATTCCAGATTAACCAATAAAATTCGAATACTACCCCGTCAAAAAACACAGCAACATGTGTATAATATAATGAGGCAAGTTGATTGCGGTGTGTTTCCTGTAAAAGCCGAAGGCTGGAATTTAGAATTATTAGAGCTTTTATCATGCGGGAAAAATATTATCACAACAAATTATTCAGGACATACTGAATTTACAAATGAAAAAAATGCACGACTAGTAGAAATCACAGAACTTGAACCAGCTCATGATGGAATTTGGTTTCATGGTCAGGGCAATTGGGCTAAAATTGGCGAAAAAGAAATTAACAGTTTTGCGGAAAAAATGAGATATGTTCATGCGTTAAAACAAGAAGGCGAATTAGGTTTAAATATTGCTGGTATTGAAACCGCAACGCACTTCTCTTGGCAAAATACAGCAAAGGAGATTTTGAATGGAATTTAATAGTCCAGAAGAACTTTTAGAACAGTACAACAATGGATTACAAGGAGCAGTATGTGATCCAGTAGATATGGCTAGGCTTATGGAAGAATTGCCAAATCCATTGTTTGGTAGTATTGGCGATCAATTATATGGTACAGGCAAAGGCGTTTTATCTTTACCATACAAAGCAATTCAATATTTCTTTCCTTCTTTTGGAGGAGATGAATCACAAACCACTGGTGACTGCGTTAGTCATGCAACACGCAACGCTGTAGACATCACTAGAGCCTATGAGATTCTCTATGGCAAAGAGAAAGAATCTTTTGTGGCTAGGGGTGCTACTGAACCAATCTACGGCTCTAGGGGCTTTAGTGGCCAAGGAATGCACTGTTCACAAGCTGCAAGATTCGTGAGTGTGACGGGTGGATTTTTACTCCGTCAAAAATACGAAAATCTTGGCATTGACTTATCCACGTACAATGCTAAAATAGGAGTGAACTGGGGCGGCAGAGGCGTACCAGAGCCAGTTGTCAAAGAATGTGCAGAGCATAAAATCACTACAGTAACAACTGTAAATAGCGTAGAACAAGCTAGAGACTTATTGGCCAACGGATATGCTTTATCTGTTTGCTCTAACTATGGATTCTCTTCTCGTAGAGATAAGAATGGAATAGCTGAACCTCAAGGTAGCTGGGCGCACGCAATGGCATTAATTGCATGTGATGACACTTATGAGAGATTTAATGAAATGCTATTCTTAGTTGGGAATAGCTGGGGACTTTGGAATAGTGGTCCTAAGTGGTATGAACAACCTGATGGAAGTTTCTGGGTTAGACAAAAAGTTGCTGAGGGTATGATCGGTGCTGGAGCAACATTTGCCTACACTAACTTCAATGGCTTTAAACGAAAGATGGATTGGACAAGAGTGAAGGAGATTTTCGCATGAATTTAAAAAGTGTAGTAGTTCTCGCTTTGGGCTTAATTGTAGGCTATACTTATAGTGAATACAATATTGCAGACAAACAAGCTCAAGTATATGGTTCTAGAGATATCGGATCAGACCTCAAAAAAGAAGTCGAGAGAGTCAATAGTATTTTAGATACTACAGAAAAGAAAAATATTAAAAAGGAAAATGTGCCAAAGCCAACTCCTCCAGCCCCTGAAATCGCATGTAAGTGCAATGGGACTGGCGAAATAGTTCAGGCAGATGGCAATAAACTCAAATGTCAATGCTCAAAAGACGGTGGCGTGTGCAAATGTAAGCCAAAAGAAGAGCCGCCAATTCAGACAACTCAACCCCAAGCACAACTCCAAGTACAACCCCAAGTGCAATATATTCAGGTGAACCCATGAGTGCAACAGAAGACTTAGCTAAAGAAATAGCCTCAAATATAGAGGATGGTGAAAACAATTACTCCTTTGATTTCGGTCTAATTATAATTATTGGATCAATCATCATTGGAGTGTTGCAACTGCTAATGAAATGCAACGTATTTGGAAGAAGTCTAGAAGACCGGGTTAAAAATCCCGGCCCATTAGATAAAATTCTACTACGTAAAGCTGTAAAAGATAAACTTCCAAAAGAGTATGCCCATTTAAGACCACAAGTGCAGGATCTTATCTTGGCAGAGTCAAAAAAAATAACATCAGAAAATTTTCAATCAATCGTTCAGGAGGCAAAAAATGCAAACTAAAATTCAAGCATTGTTACAATCTCGTAGATTCTGGGTCGCAGTAGCCGGAGTTGTAGCTGTAGCAACAGAAAGTTTAGGAGTTACTACTCTAAGCTCAGACCAAATTCAAAATATTGTCCTGCTTTGTGCAAGCTGGATTGTTGGTGATTCAGTTAGAAAGACTGAGGTGTCCCAATGAGTACAGGCCAAATGATTTTTTTAGGTCTTGGACTTGCTGTAATTCTATCATCATTTGACTTCTCTTCTCTTCTTAAAAGATTAGAGAAGAAGGCTAGTGAAATAGATATTCCAAATATTATTCCAACGCCAGCGCCATCACCGACTCCAGTAGAAACAAAAGACAATTTGGTTGAAATCGTTCAAAAATGGCAAGTGCTAAAAGATGCTTGTGAAGAGAACAGTCTAAGCGAAGCCGTTATTAAACTAGATGAAATTTTCCCAATGTTAATTAAAGTGGACAAATAATATGAACCCAAGACTATTTTTAGGAATAGGTTTGGTAATTATTGGATTCTTTTGGGATAGCATCTCAGTATCTAATATTAATAAACCAATTGTTCCATCTACAGATTACAATAAAATATTAGACTTGAAAAAGCCTACGGATAAATTAATTGAAGAATTAAAAGATGTAAAAACTATTGTTTCAGGACCAGATGAAGTTTTTGATAGAGAGTTAATTGCAATTTTCAATAATGAAATGGGCAAAAGATTACCAGCTTATGAAAATGTAAGCTCCATTGCTTTTGAGAATTTCTATATCGAATCTGCTAAATTAACTTTTAACAATAGAATTAGTAATAAATACAAACCACTTGGGGATAAAATGTATAAAATCATTCTATCTACTCTTGGAGAAAATGAAGCTATTATTACTAAAGAAGAACAAGTAGCTCTTTCAGATAAAATGCGTGCAATCGCTTGGATTTTACTGAATTAATATTGACTTTTCTAGATGGGTCTGGTATAATACGCTAGGCCCATTTTTACAGGAGAACGCATGAAAGCCCAATACGAAGCAATTGTAACATTGATACCAGTTTTTTCAGATAACAGATATGATCAAGCCAATCCGAACTATATAAAAATATTATTAAACGAAGACGAAGAAATATTAAGTAAATATATTGGCTATCTACATAAAGATATTAAGCATTGCTTATCTGAACTATTTAATGAATACATAAAAGTTGACTATGATTGGCCAGAAAAAACATTGGTAAACTGTAGAAAGAATAAGAAGACTATAGAGTTTACTTATTTAGTTACAATGCCATATATAACAGGATGCCAAAAAAATGGAAATATAGTTAACATAACAGAATTTCAAAAATTAGTATCGGATAAATATTATGTCGAATCAATCGCAGGAAACACTTCCAACTTCAGATGAATCATTCTCACCAACCTCTTTTATGATATTTTGTCTAGACGAAGAAGGCAGTGTTGCCTTTGAAGCGTCTTGGGGAGATACAATAGATGATGTCAAAAAATTTGCTGCACTAGCAAATAGCGTTACAAATGGTGACTTTAATAAAATGATCGAAGAACAATTAAAGTTGCAATCCAAAGACGAGCCTGATGGCAGAAAAAAATTCTCAGCTTTTAGCAAAATATATTCGGAGGCAAAATCTCCTTCTAATCTAGTTATAGACCCAACAAGAGTGGAGTTAAACTAATGAAAAAAATAATGTGGGAAAACTGGAATGAAAAAGAAATAGAGTTAGCTGATGGCATGGGAGCTTTTGATGATACGCAGGATGTCAATATGGATGTGGAGAATGAACTATTTCAAGCAAAAGAAGATATGGGATCTATGGGGGCATTTTTAACAGAATTAAAAGCCCCTATAATCTATACTCCTTTTGGGTCTGTGCCTTCAGAATCAGCTCTTAAGCCATCAGATAGATGGCAGTGCTGGCTAGGATATACCAATTTTGATCTTACTCATAAAGTTTCAGACAGAATGAAGATAGTAAGTGGCGTAGAAGCATTAAGAATAATGAGTAGATATACTTTTTGTATTGGTGTAGGAAAATTATTCAATTTCAGTAATGTCAGGAAGGAAATAGAAGATGTCGTGTGTAAATGAAAAACAATTTGAAGAAGCTATTAATAATGATTATTACAAGAAGATTATGTATAAAGTTTGTAGTGAAAATTTGAAGGGGACATGCACAAGAGACGAGATGAAATCCATAATGATGAGTACATTGTGGGGGTGCATACAAAAATTCGACAGCTCTAAGAAAGTAAAGTTTTCTTCTTATCTTTATCGTAGTATGCAAAATAACTCTCGAAGATTCTACAAGAAGAAGCACAAACAAAGCAAAGATAGTGAGTTTATTGATAATTTCCACAGTATTCTTAAAGTTGACACTCATGCTAGGGATGAAGCTCGCGATATTTTAATGTCAATAGCAGATTTGAACCCTGAATTACACAAAATCTTAATCCAAAAATTCTATTATGGAATGACAAATAAAGAGATTGGCGAGGCAAATGGCTATGGCAAAGAGGCAGCTAGAAAAAAATTAAAAAAAGCTCTAGAATTGTGTCGTGAAATTGTGTATAATTAAGTAGGAAAAGGAACGTATGCAGGGACAAATAGGAAAATTATATAATAATGATTGCTAACTTTTTTAAGGAGAACTGCTATGGTTCCAATTCAAACGGGTGGTGTTAACCCATATTTACTCAACACTGCTGGTGGATCATTCACAGCACAACGTCAAGGTGGCACGATTGTTGGTCTGTCTGCTGCAACAGCAAAGATCACCAAGGCTATCTCGGTAAAAGATATTAATGCTGGCGATATGACAATTTATCCATTGCCAAAATTGCTATCTGGCGCTAGAACGTATAACACAGCTAAAATCTTAAGCAGCGGCACATTTGCTTACAATGGCAATAGCGGCAGACTGCGCACCTATATCATGTCTAGACTTACAACAAGTCTTGCTGGTGGTGTTGCTAATACATTCCTGCAATTTATGGGCAATGTTGGTATTGCTCCTTCAATTGCGTATTATGTTCAAGATAATTATGTCAATCATACTAGCTCTATTAGAACTAACTTATTCAGCCGCACTGGATATGGTTCAACTGGCGCTGGATATGCTAGCAAAATTAAGAAAAGAACCACATGGAATACAACTCTTACAGCAACTGCTGGTTCTGACTTCGGATCTGTTGCTTCACAACCAACAAGAGCAATTCCGGGTCGCTTGGTATTCTTGACAAACTTTGTAAACTACCTTCCTGCTACAAGCTCAAACTTTTATAACTACAAGCCAATCACTGGTCGTTAATTTATATAAGTCGTGGGGTCGAGTTAAGGCTCGGCCCCATTTTTTTATGGAGGTGAGTTATGATGTCATGGCATGAAGTACTTCCTAATTTGGGCGAATTCATTAATAAAACCGGCTTTCCTGTTGGATTATGGTTGATAACTGGATTTGTACTTTATAAATTAGGCAAAAAGATTTTTGTAAAGATAGAACCAATAGTAGACGCCCACTTTGAATTAGTCACACAATTAAAAGATGCAACAGGCAGAACTGTAACTATTCTAGAAAAGCAAAACGATATACTTGTGCAAAATTTTACAATACACGCAGATATATTAAATGATCACACAATGAAATTGGATAATATCATGAAAATAAATATTGAAAGAAATGAAATCCTAGAAGAAACAAAAAAGGTATTACCTATGAACGGAATGATACCTAATACTGCTGGAGCATCCAATGGAATTAAAAGGTAAGGTCGTCGAAATTTTACTGAACGAGCTTGGATTTTCCAAAACAGACCTTGACAAAGTGAAGGTGATCTTGGATAATGTAAGTGTAAGAACGGTGGACGGCAAGACGTTCATCGACATCCGATTAAACAAGATTACAGTCGTATTAGAAAGTGACAAGAATGAGTATTAAAATTGGCAAAATCCACATCAAAGAAGAGATTGATTCTCTTACATTTTTTAAATTTAAGCAGAATAAAGTTCTATATTATGGTATTGCAATACAACTGCTGGACGAGAGAGAAGGCTATCTTGCTTTCTCTTTGTCCGATAAGTTAGATAAGCTGTTTACTGCGACCGATTATAATAATAAAACACTTAATGAACTTATCACTTCTGAGATTCAAGAGTTCTATTTTCTATCTTTTGAAGATGAAGATGCATCAACTTGTCAAATCGAATACGCAGCACCAATTGATAAGCAGGATGTTTTTAAGTTATATAAAATTCAGGATTAACACAAGAGGATATTATGAAAATCAATTTAGATAAGCTGAACAGCTTGCAAAAAGTAGCAATTCCAAACACAGAAAATTCCAAGCATCCAGAAGGATATTTTGGTTTCTTTGAAGCTAAACAAGGTTATAATAAACTTGTAGCTTACGGTCCACTCGACAAAGATATCAAACTTTCTTGGATTCACAAAGAGTATCTTACAAAATGAGAACCGACTGGGATCAATACTTCATGGCAATGGCCCATTTAGCCGCTGTGCGTTCACATGACGCTCAAACGCAAGTGGGCTGTGTTATTGTTAACGAAGACAATCATGTCGTTAGCATAGGATATAACGGCTTTCCAGCCGATACCAAAGATGAAAATCTGCCAATGATACGACCATATAAATACCCTTATATGATTCACGCAGAACAAAATGCCTTGGCCAATATGATCGTAAAAGAAAAAAACTTGCGAGCTTATATAACTGGGTATCCATGTTCTGTCTGTTCAAAAATCCTATGGCAGAACGGTATTAGAAAAATTATAGTAGATAAGCATGGAGTGATTTATTCCATGAGCGAAGATGATATTAAAATCATCAATTTCCTAATAGAAAATGGACTACAAATTAAAGAAATAGATTTTGGATATATAGTATTCAGTAATCTAAGTATCAAATTAAAAAACAAAAGGGCAAAAGAATAATGTCGATTAAAGCTTTACAGGATTACACGTTCTCTGCAAAATATGCCAGATATTTACCAGATAAAAAAAGACGAGAAACATACAAAGAAAGTGTTGACCGTGTTAGGAATATGATGCATAAACAATATGCAGATAAAAGCGAAGACTTGCACGCAGATATTGACTGGGCATATGATATGATGCTCAAGAAGAAGGGGTTGGGGTCGCAGAGAGCATTGCAATTCGGTGGAGATCCTATCTTTAAACATAACGCCCGTATGTTTAATTGTACAGTTTCTTTCATTGATCGAATTAGATTCTTTCAAGAGTGTATGTATATGTTATTGTGCGGATGTGGTGTTGGATTTTCTGTTCAAAAAAAGCATATCGAAAAACTGCCCAATTTATCGAAGGAAAGATCTGGTAAGGTAAAGTATACAGTACCAGATGAAATTGAAGGTTGGAGCGATGCAATCGGAGTGTTGCTCAGTTCATATTTTGAAGGCGAAACTGATTTTCCAGAATACAACGGAAAAGAAGTTCAGTTTAATTTTGACAAGATTAGAGCTAAGGGGACAAGAATTTCTGGAGGTGGAAAAGCTCCGGGAGCAGAACCGCTAAAAAAAGCTCTTGGCAATATTAAGAAAGTGCTAGACAATGCAGTTAATAGAGGAGATGGCAGACTTAAGTCAATCGAAGCATACGATATTGTTATGCACGCTGCCGATGCTGTTATTAGTGGTGGAGTGCGCCGTAGTGCTACCATTTGTCTCTTCTCGCCAGACGATAAAGAGATGGCTACAGCTAAAACTGGCAATTGGTTTACTGATAATCCTCAAAGGGGTCGGTCAAATAACTCAGCACTTCTTCTAAGGGGGAAAACAACCCCTGAACAATTTGCAGAGTTAATGCAATCGGTTAAGCAGTTTGGTGAGCCGGGTTTTGTATGGGCCGACGACGAAGACTTTATTGTTAATCCATGTGTTGAAATTGGAATGTATCCAGTAGATGTAGAAACTGGCAAGAGTGGATGGCAAGGTTGTAATCTCTCTACAGTTAACTGTGCTAAAGTTAATACAGAACAAGACTTTTATGACGCAGTAAAAGCAGTAACTATCATTGGCACTCTTCAGGCTGGATTTAATAGCTTTCCATATCTAGGTGAAACTAGCGAGAAGATTTTTGCTAGAGAGGCATTACTTGGAGTCTCAGGAACTGGCTGGCTGGAAAGGCCAGAAATCTGCTTGAATCCAGATATTCAACGAAAGGCAGCGGAGCTTGCAAAAGAAACCAACAAATCTATCGCCCAGAAGATTGGAATTAATCAAGCGGCGAGAGTCACCTGTGTCAAGCCTGAAGGCACTGCTAGTTGTATTCTTGGCACTGCCAGTGGTATTCATCCTCATCATGCTAAACGCTACATTCGTCGCGTACAGGCGAATAAGGTGGAGGCGTTGTACCAACAGTTCAACAAGATCAACCCCAGAGCGTGCGAAGAATCTGTTTGGTCGGCCAATAGAACCGATGACGTAATAGCCTTCTGCATTGAAGTTCCAGACGGTAGCAAAACAAAGAATAAGATTACAGCGATTGAGCTACTTAAGATTGTAAAGTCAACGCAGCAGAACTGGGTGCTTCCCGGAACTAATGTTGAGCTTTGCACTAAACCTTGGCTAACTCATAATGTGAGTAATACAATTAATGTTAAACCAGATGAATGGAATGAAGTAGAAGATTTTATCTATGCAAATAGAGAATTCTTTTGCGGCATTTCATTGCTTCCAGTTACTGGCGATAAAGATTATCCACAAGCCCCATTCACCGCTGTGTATTTACCTACAGAGATGATTTCTCATTATGGTGAAGGCGTGATGTTCGTAAGTGGGTTAATTGAGGTTGCTCTAACCTTATGGGAAGATAACTTGTGGGCAGCTTGCGATAGCATTTCTGGCCTTGGAAGCCCCATTAAAGGCAAGGCTAAGGTCGATTGGGTTGAAAGGTGCAAGAGATTTGCTGATAAATATTTTGAAGGCGATATCAAAGAACTTACATATTGCATGAAAGATGTTTATAACTTTAAACTCTGGACTGAACTAAAAAGGGAATATAAAGAAGTGGATTACACAGTTGTAGAAGAACAATATGACGATACCCAATTAGAGCAAGCTCTCGCGTGTTCTGGTGGAGCCTGTGAAATTACATGAGTTTACCAACAGTAATTAATTATAGCTTACACTCCTTAAAGGTACAGGACTCTCCTGTATCTGGAGTGCAAAGCTTGACTTTTGATGAAACAAAAAATGTGACATCAATATCAACTTGGGGTAATCCATTCGCAAGTACAAATCTACATAAAAAACCAAACGTAACAGTTAATTTTGTAAAGTTCATTGCAGATACATCGCAGTCACTAGTGCTTGACAGTGGCGTAAATAAAAACACGCGAACTAGACAACTTGGCAAACAAAGTGGCATACTTCCATACCAAGGCATTAATGTAAGCCCTATAGATATAGACATTACGATATCCCCAAATCCAACATCATCTTCAGACATGTCAACACCATCACCCACAGGAACTCCAGTGGGTATTAAATGTAGAGACATGGTGCTTAACGCTATAAGTTATAAATTTTCTACAGACGGTTATTTCACAGAAGAGTGTTCATTTGCTGGGCATTCATTAGAATCTGGTGTATTAAAAGTTGGTGATGCGGGGTATTATCAATATAATAAAAAATTAGAAGAGGGCAATTTTGTTCCTCATTCGGGGACTACAAAAAGAAGGCAAGACTTTTTCTTAGCCCAAGCTCCAAGAGAAGTCTCGACACTGCTGGCTAGTGGGGCTATACTTAGATCAGTTGACGTTTCTATTAATTTTGAATACGGCGAATACCCAACATATGGTGGTTTTTACACAGTTGCAAATAAGTATGTAAAATATCCTTTTGACATATCATGTTCGTTTGAAGTGCTTGACAGGGGTTATTTAAAATATAATAATAAAGCATGGGAAGGTTTACTTCCAGAAAGTGGCTATTTAAATATAGCAAATGCAGCCGATGGAAAGGTGAAAACTTTAAACACGGTATATCGTGAGCTAAACGACGAATCTATCCAACTGGGTATTAGTGGTGCGCTCACTATAGATCTTGGAGATAATAATTACTTAACAAGTTCAGATAGAAGTGGAGGTGAAGCGGGTCAATCCAGTTACACGGTCTATAAATTCACTTACAAGAACAGTAATAATACATTCACCATATCGTGAGAAAAACAATCATGTCAAAATACAGAGAACGTAAAGAAGCTCAAAAAGCAAGAACAACCGCTGTTAGCAACCCACATAGAAAAATTCTTCAACCTAAAAGTGTTAATCAAGAAAATTATATTATTTCTATGGTGGAAAATGACGTAACAGTATGTACGGGTCCAGCAGGATCTGGTAAATCATCAGTAGCGGTAGGATTGGCTTGTAGCTGGCTATTGGAAAATAAAATCGCAAAGATTATTATTACACGTCCAACAGTTGAAAATGGTAGAGGTCTCGGTTATCTTCCCGGCGATAAAGATGAAAAGATTCATCCATATCTTGTGCCAATTCTTGAAGAGATGGAACAATATATTGGAAAAATGCTTTTGACAAAATTTAGAGAAGCGGGTATAATAGAGATGTGTCCTCTTGAATATATGAGAGGGCGAAACTTCCACGATTGCTTTATGATTCTAGACGAAGCCCAGAATGCAACATATGAACAAATTAAAATGTTCTTAACAAGAATCGGAATGCATTCTCGCGCAGTAATTAATGGTGATGCGGATCAATCAGATCTTCCACAGTTCCTAAGAGGTGGACTAGAAGATGTTAGCGAAAGGTTATTTGGATTACAAGGAGTTGGCGTTTGTGAATTAGACGCAACAGATATTGTTCGTAATCCAATCATTGGTCGTATTTTAGAAAGGTTGAAATGAGAAAATTTTTAGCACCTATTGCTGTTGCTGCAATTTTATGTGGAAATTTGGCATTATGCGAATCCAAGATGGCAGAAGCAATGATAGAAACCAAAGAAATTAACGAAGATTATATTGAATTTTATGAATTTACAATAAGTCGCGAAGATTTAACAGATGAAACAAAAACAGCTTATAGAAATAGCTTAAGAACTTTCATGATAAATGCTAGCGAAGAAAATCTTAGGAATGATCCTGATTTATACGAAGGATTACAAGAGGATTAATAATGCCTTTATATCACTATAAGTGTTCCAATGGCTGTGGTGAGTACGAAACTTACCACAGCATTAAGGAGCCAATTCGGAAAACCTGTGAAATTTGTCACGCTGAAACTTTAGAGGTTGTTTTAGATGGCGCTCCTGTTATAATTAATAAGGAGATCAAGACCATCGGCCAATTAGCTGAAGCGAATGCCAAGAAAATGGGCCGACACAAACTTGAAGAAAAAATGGCTCAAGATGGTGTCAAAGAAAAGATAGAAAGTCAAGAGAAAATGAAACAGGCTAGAAAAATAGCTTCATTATCTCCAGAACAAAAGACTAAATATATTGAGACTGGAAAATTATGATAAATAGACCCAAAAGAAACATCGGTCCACATGTGGGCATTGTAAAATTAAATGTTTTTATCCATAGATTGCTGCCAGATGGCAGTATTGATCCAGAGCATATAGACTGCTCAGATGATTTCAAAGATAACAATATGACATCCCAAGGACAATTAACCGTAAAAGGATTTGACAGATGGGATTGTGTCCAAAAGGTTAAGCAATTATTAGAAGGGCTAAAAAATGGTAAATAAAGTAGCGTCAGAAGAAGAGTTAAAAAGTATTGGCATTGACTTTATTAGACAAAACTTAGTATTTTACTATGACAAAGCTGGAAACGCTTGCGGCGAAGAAAAAGCCGTCGCAAAAACGATACAAGTTGCCACAGAAGATGGAAAAAGCGCTAGTGTCACGTACCATGTAAAACATGGAAGAGGGCAGCTATTTGATCCATACGGAATGGACATGAATAAAACGAATGCATTCGATTTTCAGTTCAAGAAAGTAGATGAAGATATTTTCAATAGTTATACAAAATATTTAACTACACGCAGAGAATATTTTTTAACAACAGCAAGACGTGCATATATCAACAAAGGAAACTAATATGGCCAAAAAGAAAGTCTTACCATCAGATGTACCAAAGCAAAAACCATCTGACCACAATACAGACGAGCAAAATGAAAATACGCACACGCTGCCAAGTACATATCAAATGTTCGCCCGAAAGAAAGAGCGTGGGTTTACGGCAATGACAAAGGAAGCGTCTATGAGGTCTGATGAGACTGCAATAGATAGAAAAGGCCAAATGTCAGACAGGATTAAATCATGTATTCATAAAATTAGGGACGAAGAATGATTTGCACAGGATATAACGCTCATATATTATCTCTATTAGAGAAGCAAGAAATATTGTGGAAATGCATCTTAGATGACGGCACTCAAGTCTGGTCTGATTTTGATGCCCCAGATCAAAAAGATCCTTGGACAAGATTAAAGCTCTACTGTAATAATAATAACAAAGATATTGTAGAGGTAAAAGTTCTTTGTCCGGGGATGCCAGAAACATCAATCTATAAAGATGATAAAGGCTTAGACAATTTTTTAATTACAAGAGGCATCATACGTGATCTAAATGATGACGACAGTATGGTATTTAGATTTATGTGCTTTGGACAATTGAATGACAAAGGTACAATTGATGTTACTAAATTTTATTGGCCAGAATTTGAACTAAAAGAAGGTTCAGAAGTTAGGCTAATGACTCCTGAAAATGACGCGCTAATGTATAAACGTCATAAAATATGCGGAGATGATTGTACATGTCAAAGCAACGAACAGAATTAAGCAAATACAAGTCTCCGTCAACCGGAGACTTTTGCACTCCCGCACAGTATATTGCAGAGTTAGTATGCCAAAAACAAGCAAAGCATGAAAAAGCTGGGACTCTCCCCTATAAATTTTGGAATACTCCAAAGTGGAAAAAGACTTATATTCGTCAGGTGTCTTTAGCCAATAAACTAATTAAAGAATATGGTGAAGAGCCAGTAATAAAGTTTGCATCATCTAAAGCTGGATCAAACACTATTTCTTTGGGAGCTAGGAACGTAAGGTCAGACATAGAAAAAATCAAGTTTTTGCTTGACAATGCTCCAAAGCGTGATACAATAGAAGTAATCGAATCTGCAAAGGGTTCGTTCGCCCCAAGAAAAACATTTGGGTCGAAAACATTGATACAAAGACTAAAGGAAGTTGAAGATGACAGATAAAGAGTTTGTAAAAAAATACGGCGACTATCTAACAACTGGAGATAAAGTTCTTGAACAAAAGAAATCTTACAAAACGATATCAATTAGCCCTGCTATTGACTTGGCTCTCGGTGGTGGTATTAAGGAGGGTTCTTGGGTAATTCTATCGGGTCCACCAAAAGTTGGCAAGACAACCACAACAATGCAAATCATTGCTAATTGCCAAGCTTTAGGTCGCAAGATTATTTATCTTGACGTTGAGGGACGATTAAAAGAAATGAACTTTGAAATTCCCGGAATTGATCCATCATTAGTTCAAGTTATTAGATCTGGAGATGAGCCACTAGCAGCAGAAACTTTTCTAGATATTGCAAGGAAATTACTATTAGACAAGGAAAACGAAGGATGCGTGCTTGTTATTGATTCTATTTCATCCCTTATTCCTTCTCGCGATCTTGATGAAGACATTAGTGGAATGACGAGGCCGGGGTTGCCTAAGATTCTTTCTGACTTTGTGAAAAAGCTGGGTCAGGCAGTTCCAAATCAAAAATGTTTGGTGATTATGATTACACACATGATCACGAATACAAGTGGCTATGGTAAGTCAAAAATGGCCGATGGTGGCGTTAAGATCCAATTCCAAGCGGATACACGCATGGAGGTAAAGACGGTCTCTCCGTGGGAAGCAGCGGGGTCTTCCAAGGAGAATAAAAATGTCATTGGGTTAAAAGTGACATGGGATGTATTATGTTCTTCAATAGGATCGCCTTATAAAACGTGCGATAGCTGGATTAGATTTGGTCATGGAATTGATAAAGTGCAAGAGATTCTTATGATTGCAATTGACCTTGGATTAATTTCAGTGGCTGGGTCGTGGTATAATCTTGACTTTATTGAAAGCGAAAAGGTTAAATTACAGGGTCAGGAAAAGGTATATAATTATCTCACTGAACATCAAGAGCTGTATACATTACTAGAGTCTAAAGTCAAGGAAATGTTGTATTGAAAATTCTAGGTTTAGACGGCAAAGAACATTCTTGGATTCCAAGTAATAATATTGTTGACACTGAAAAAAGATCGGGACTACATAATAAAGCTCGACAACTTCTAAAAGAAAAATATCCCAACGAGAGGATTCTTGAAGAATTAGTATTGCCGGGAACTAGAACAGACAATAGAAAATCCACCCTCAAGGCGGATTTTTTTATTCCAGTTAGATCATTAATTGTAGAAGTTCATGGTCAGCAACACACAGAATATAACAACTTCTTCTTTGCGAATAAATTAGAGTTTTATAAGGCTCAAGCGAGAGATCGAGATAAAAAACAATGGTGCGAGATCAATCAATT
>Ga0181358_1000244_pt1 | contig 24686 bp, 41 predicted proteins | sample Fa13VDMM110SD_FD_130096 | JGI IMG/M metagenome (GOLD analysis project Ga0181358, IMG submission 130096) | Freshwater viral communities from Lake Michigan, USA - Fa13.VD.MM110.S.D | ecosystem: Environmental > Aquatic > Freshwater > Lake | place: USA: Michigan | collected 2013-09-24 | reverse complement strand
GTCTGAGCCCATCCTCGACCAGAGCGGCGCCATGACGAAGGTCTGGCGCACCTACTTCGAGAAGCTGGCGCAGGTCATGGCCGACCACGAAACCCGAATTGAAACCCTGGAGCCCTGATGCGGTATTTCGACAACGTGCTGACCGGCGTGAATGTCGGCCCGCTGCGTCACCAGCTATCCAGACACCCCGAACTGTGGAACGCCGACCGCTTCCGCACTGACTACCCCAACACCGCCCACGTTGACGTTGACGACATCCTGATCCGGTTCTCGGATACGTCGATGGCGGGCAAAGACACCATCGTCATGGGCGACGGCCTGCCGGTCATCTGGCACCCCGCCGCCGCTGTGCTGACTGAAGTGAAGCCGCTGGTTATGGGCCTGATGGCCCTCGTCAACGGCTACACCCTGGAGCGTTGCCTGATCTCCCGCATCCGGCCCGGCGGCCAAATCCTGCGGCACCGGGACGCGGCGGGCGAGTACGTCAACCAGGGCTCGCTGGCCCGCTATCACATCGTTGTCCAAGGCCTGCCCGGTTCGCTGTTCATCTGCGGCGAGGGTGAGGATGACGAGACGGTCAACATGCAGACCGGCGACGTGTGGAGCTTCAACGCCCACGCCGAGCATCAAGTCGTCAACAACAGCCGCGACGACCGTATTCATCTGATGGCCGACGTGAGGATCTGGGAATGATCACCGCACAGGTTGAAGGCTTCACCGCCGGCATCGAGGAGCTTCTGCCGATCCTGCCGCTGCACCATGCGGAACTGGCAATCGACCCTATCGAAATCCCCCTGGAGCCGAAGTGGCACCTTTACCGCGACCGGGATGCGGCGGGGCAAATCCTCTACGTGACGCTCCGCAAAGAGGGCGCCCTGATGGGCTACTTCATCGGCTTTCTGGTCGATGGCTTTCACAACCCGATCCGGCTTTGCGTGCAAGACATTTACTACGTCGTGAAGTCCGAACGCCGCAGCGGCGCTGGCTCGCTCCTGTTCAACACCGTCGAAGCCGAACTGAAGCGGCGCGGCTCCTTCCGCTGGATCGTCGCCGAGAAGGTCCACATGGACGGCGGCGACTTCTTCGCAAAGCACGGCTTCACCCACATCGAACGCTCCTACTGGAAGATGGTCTGATGGCTATTATCATCGGCGCGGCAATCGCCGGCACCGCTGCTGTCGCTGGCAGCGTCAACAGTTCCAACGCTGCGAAAGATGCGGCGGGCACGGCGGCGAAGGGCTCCAAGTCCACTATCGCCGAGAGCGCACGTCAGTATGACCTTTCGCGGGCTGATCAGGAGCCGTGGCGCAAGTTCGGTCAGAACGCGCTGGCGAACCTGTCGGACCCGATCAAGAACTTCCAGGCATCGCCGGACTACCAGTTCCGCCTGTCGCGCGGACTGGAAGGGGTAACCCAGAACAAGGCGGTTGCCGGCCTACTGGGGTCAGGCTCTGCCCTGAAGGGCCTCAACGACTACGCCGGGGCTTCCGCCTCTGCCGAGTACGGCGACTGGTACAACCGCCAGCTTGCGGGCTCGGGCATGGGCCAAACGGCCAACAGCGCCAACCAGCAAGCCGGGCAGGCTTACGCCAACACCGTGGCGCAGGCCAATCAAGCCAACTCGCTGGCGCAAATGCAATCCAGCTATCAGCAGGCCAACGCCTTAAACCAAGGCATCGGCCAGGTCGGCGGCATTTTCTCCACCGCCCTTGCCAACTACGGCACGGCGAATAGCCCGAGCTACCACACCGGCGGCTACGCCAGCGCGGGCGGCACCGGCCACAGCACCCCAGGCCTTTCGGGAAGGGCGTATTGATGGAAATGGTCAACCCTCTTGCCGCCTTCCGTGAAGGCCAGATGATCGCTCAAGGTCTGTTCGACCAGCGCACCCAACGGCAGGCGGGCAACGCTCTGGCGCAGGGCGACTATCAGGGCGGGGCGAACGCTCTGATGCGCGGCGGCATGATCGACCAGGGCCAAGGCATCCTGCAATACGATCAGAAGAACCGCCAGATGCAGGCCGAGCAAGAGCGGGCGATGCAGGAGCAGGCCAAGGCCTCTCAGGTGCAAAGCCTTCAGACCATGCTCGGCGGCGCTCAAAGCCTTCTGCAAGCGCCGCCAGATCAGCGCGCGGCGGTCTATCAACAGAGCGTCCGCCCGCTTCTGGAACAGCAAGGCGTGCCCCCGGAATTGCTCGCCAAGTTCGACACGTCAGGCTTCACCGATCAGGAGCTTCAGCCGTTCGTGACGACCCTCGGCGGCGAGCTTCAGAAGCCCGAATGGCAGATCGTCAACCCCGGCAATGGCCAACAGCCCTACGCCGTGGACAGGCGCGACCCGACCAGCTTCCAGCCTATCGGCCCGGAAAGGAAAGGCCCCACGGGCGAGTGGAAGGAAGTCGGCGGAAACCTCTGGTTCTTCCCGGCTGACGGCTCACGACCCCAGAAGGGCGATGCGACCACCCCGAAGCCGAAGACCTATGCGCCTCCGCGTGCCCGTTCGGGTGGTGGTGGGGGTGGCGGCGCTGCGCCTCCAGCGGGTGGCCGCTCCTACGGTTCCGGCGCTACTCCTCAGTGGGATTGATCCATGCCTGAAATCGGTGAAATCCAGACCAACCCGAAGAACCCGGCTCAGAAGGCCAAGTGGGACGGCGCTCAGTGGGTTGACGCCTCTGGCCCGGAAGCCGCGCCTGAGTGGGGGCAGGGGGCGGTCAAGCTTCCCAACGGCACCATCGCACGTGCTGGCCCGAGAGGCGGCATGACGATTCTGGACAAAGGTGAGCAGCCTGGCCTCGCCGGCGCCGATGCGCGAACCCGCCTCACCCTTGGCCTTGATCCCGCCGTGTCGGCCATGTTCCAGATGGCGAAGGTCGAAGGCTACGGGACCAAAAAGGTCGAGAACCCCTACGACCGTGATTGGGGCGCCACCCTGCTCATGGGCAAGGGCGAGAACGGCTCAATGAACGATTGGGCGGCCCGCTCCATCGGGGGGCAGGACTTCCAAGACTACATTCAGGCTTCCAAGTCGTTTGAAAGCGTCCTGATGCCGATCTTCTCGGGTGCGGCGGTGACGGACACGGAGGCTCAACGCTTCATCCGCGCCAATCTGCCCGAGAAGGGTGACACCATCCAGACCCTTCAGGCGAAGACGCGCAATCGGAAGATGCTGGTCAACGCGGCGGCTGATCTCCTTGGCGAGCCCAAGCCCTTCCCGGAGGCCAAGACGTGGCGCGGGACCGGCGCGGGGCGTCAGCCTGCCGCAGCCCCTGCGGGCGCCCCTCGTCCCGCTGCGGCCCCTGCAAGGCCTGCTGGCCCGAAGGTCGGTGAAGTCCGCAAGGGTTACCGCTACAAGGGCGGCGACCCTGCCAACCCCTCTAGCTGGGTCAAGCAATAATGGCAGGACCGTGGGAAGACTACGCACCGAAAGCGGCGGCTCAAGACGGCCCGTGGTCTGACTTTCAGCCCGCCCGTGGGCGTCCCCGTGGCCGACAGATGGCCGCCGACGCTAAGGCCTCGCGGGACCGGGGACAGGCCGTTCGCCTGTCCAAATCCCTCAAGATCGGCTCCGAAGGCTACAAGGCCGAAGTGACGAAGATCCCGGTGGGCGGCTACTACTACGACCCGCAGAACAACCTCCGCAAGAAGGTCAACGGCCAAGGTGGCAACCCCATCATCCGCAAGGCTGGCAGCACCAAGGGGGCCTTGGGCGAGATTGGCGGCTTCGCGGCCAACATCAATCGCGGGCTTCTGATCGGTGACGAACTTTCCGCCGGTCTGGGGACGGTCGGCAACGTGCTCACCGGGAACATCAGGCCCGATGCCGGTAGCGCCAACCCCTTGAGCCTCGCGCGCGGCGTCGCCAACGATTTCGGCAACCAACTGGCTATCCAGCGGGGCATCGAAGACAACTTCGACAGCCGCCGGCCTTGGGCTGGTGCGGTCGGTCAAACCACGGGCATGGTTCCGACCCTGTTTGTCCCCGGTGGCGCTCCCTCTCAGATGGCGACCCGTGGCGAGGTGGTGGCTAACACGGCGGGCAACGCGGCGCTTCAGGCTGGCGCGGCTGGCCTTCTGGATCGGGGCACGCTGGAGGAGCGGAACAACCAGTGCTCTGTCAACGCGCTTTTGAGCGGTGGTCTGGGCGCGACCGTTGGCGCGGTCCTCACCCGTGCGCCTAAAGGGGCGCGCGTCGGCAACCCCGGCATCGACAAGGCGCAGAAGGTCGCACGTCAGGACATCGCCGCCATGCGCGCCAAGCAGGCCGAGTATCGCGCCGCTGGCATTGATCCGGCTCTGGTGGATGTGGTTGACGACAGCGGGCGGGCGGTCGTTCGCGCTACGGCGTCGAAGATGACCCCGGCGCGTCAGGCCACGACGGAGTTCGCCGAAGGCCGCGCCGTGAACCTCCCCGACCGCATCGGCGGGCAGGCTCGCCGCTACATCTCAAGCGACCCGCGCACGCCCGATGCCATCCGTGGGGAGATTGCCGCGACCCGGTCAGCGCAGGCCAACCAGCAATTCGGCGCGGTGCGTGACACTGAGATCAGCCTTGACCCCGATACGGTCATGGCGTTGCGCTCCCCGCGTGGTCGTGCCGAGATCAAGAACGCCGCCGACGCTGCGCTGAACAGCCTGGACCCTGCTGAAAGGGAAGTGGGCGCCCGGCTCAACCGCTTGGCTGCCGATGCTCTGGACGCTCCCGGCGAAACCCGGATCACGGTCGGCATGGCGCAGCAGATCAGCAAGACCCTTCAGGACGCCGCAGAGCGCGCCCGTGGACCGATGGGCGCCGCGACCAACGACACGCGCCTGTTCACCGGCCTGTCGAGCGCCATCCGTGGCAATGCCCGCTCTCAGGTTCCCGGATATGACGAGGCCCTGAAGGGCTATGAGGTCAACAGCGGCCTTATCGAAGCGACCACGGTCGGTCAGACCTTCACCAAGCCGGGGGCCACTGACGAGTTCGTTGCGGCGGTCGGCAAGATGTCGCCGGAGCAACTGGACGTGGCCCGTGCCGGCGCGCGGCGGTCTCTGGAGGCTACGGCGGGCGGCGAGAACCCCGCGACCGCTCCCGGCTTTGCCCGGCGCTACGCGGTCGGCGCTGAACCGGCTGCCCGCACCAACGCCTTGATCGGCCCGGAGCGTGGCGGCGAGTTCCGCAACGCCCTTCGCCTTGAGGGGCAGGCCGTTCGCAACGCCAACGACATCGCCCCCCGTGGCGGCTCTCAGACGGCCCTTCGCAGCGCCGACAACGAGGCTGTCGATGGGGTGCTGGACGTTGGCAAGAAGGTCATCACCGGAGGATGGCGCAGCGCCATCGTCGAGACCGGGATGAACTACTGGCGCTCCAAGGGCTTCAAGCCCAAAGAGGCCGAAGAGTTCACCATGCTCGCTATCGACCCCAACCGGCTCGATGCGGCTCTGGTCTACATCGAACAGAAGTACGGCCCCAAGGTCGCGCAACAGTTCCAGGCGTTCACAGCGGACGCTGCCATTCGCGCTTCGCGTGCGACAGGAGCCGGCGTAGCAGCCGCCAACCAGAACCAGCCAGCCAACGCATCCACAGCCATCCGATAACGGCTGCGTAGACGAACAGAAACGCCGCGTTCACCCATCTGCGGCGGGCGACGTACTCCTCGCCCCACTTCCATCGAATATCCGGCATTCCCCTAAATAACAGGGCTCTCCAGACATGCAAACCTATCAGCTCGCCAAGCGGCTCAACGACGCCGGTTTGCAATTGGCAGGCGGCAAGGCGTACTTTCGTATCGCCGGGACCACGACGGCGGCGGTCATCTACACCGACCCCGACCTGACGGAAGAACACGCCTATCCCATCGTCGCGGACGCTTCGGGGAATTTCCCTGAAACGGTCTACTTCACCGGGACAGACACCCTGCGGCTCGACATCATCGCCAGCGACGGCGACCTGGCGACGCCCTTGGTGCAGTCGGAACAGATCAACGTCCCCCAATCGGCGGGCACCATCGACGGCGGGGACATCACAGAGGCGACCATTCCGGGTTCGGCGCTGGAGCCGGGGGCGATTGAGGACGCGCAAGGCTTCTCCTCGCAGGAGGACCTTACCGCCCTGACGGCGCCGGAGCGCAACGCTATCATGCGCGGATATACGGGAACCTTCTTCTACTACTTCGGCACGTCGGCGCCCACGGGCGCCCTGAAGTGCAACGGCGCGACTATCGGTTCCGCCGCGTCCGGGGCGACGAACGCCAGTGCTGACTATTCGGCGTTGTTCGGCCTGTTGTGGGCATGGGCGGCAGCTGACAGCCCGATCCTCACCAGCGCAGGGGCGGGATCAACCAGGGGTGCAAGCGCAGCCGCTGACTTCGCCGCGAACAAGCGCCTGACCCTTCCCGATCTGCGTGGCGAGTTCCTGCGAGGCATCGACGACAGCCGGGCGCTGGACGCCGCGAACGTCATCGGTCACCCGATGGGAGAGATGGTTGGCCCCCACACGCACACTGCCGGCTTCTCCAGACCAGGCGCCCGGTTCGATGCTGCGTCCGACGCTGTGGTTCCGACAAACACCGGCAGTCTGTCGGCCTTCGATACCGGAAACCCCAGCGGCACCGAGAACCGCCCCCGCAGCGTTGCCTTGCTGCCCTGCGTCTGGATTTAAATTCTGCAACCGTGAGGGTGCGTCAACACCCCCACGGCCCCGACTAGTGACAGCCGGGTCACGCGCGTGACCGGCGAGCTTAACCCACAAAAGCGAGTGACCGCTATGCAGAAGTACACCGGGGCGTGGCCCGCATGACCGCCCCCGCATGGATTAGCCTGGGGGGCCTTGCGCTCATTTTCCTCGTTCAGATTTTTGGGACTATCTGGTGGGGGGCCACGATCACCGCCGACATCCGCGCCTTGAAGGAAAGAGCGAAGGAACACGGCGACGTTCGGGATTTAGTGATCGAGCTTCGCGCCGACATGAAGAATTTCAACCAGACGATCAGCAAGCTGGGTGACGCCATCAAAGACCTCAACGCCCCCCGCCGCCGCGCAACGGGTGGCTAAATGCCTAACCCCCCGCTTTCCAAAGCTATCGCAGAAGAAACGGTTAAACGGGTAGAGGACAAGCTAAGAGAGGGGTATCGCCCTCAAGGACTATCAGGGCCCGGTGAAGGGGCCATCCGCGCCGCTGCAAGGGATGCTGTAGCGGAACGGTGGGTTGGCTCGGTCAACACCTTCATATCCCGCATGGAGCCCGCCAAGAGCCTCCACGGGCTTGAGCCGGATTGGTCTCTGTATCGCGCCATGCGCTACCAGCAGCCGGTCCCTCGGCAAGTGCTGCACCATCCCGTCGAGATAGAGCCCGCGCTCATGGCGCCGCAAGGGCAGGGTGAGCGCATCCTCGTCATCGGGGATCTGCACCAAGACCCGCGCCACGAAGACCGGCTGGCGATTATGACCTGGATTGCCCGGCACGCCTCCGAAAAGCGGTTCGAGCGGATCATTCAGGTGGGCGATTGGTCCTCATGGGACAGCGTCAACCAGCACGACCGCAACGACACCCAGAAGGCGCGATACAAGCCGCCGATCAGCGCCGACATGGACAACCTTGTCGCCTCGCACCAGCACTGGCGCAAGGGCATGGCCGCCGACTATCGGCCCCGTCAGAACCTGCTTCTAGGCAACCACGAATATCGCCTTGAGCGTTTCGAGAACGCCAACCCCGAAGCCCACCAGACCTTCACCGTCCAGCGTGACCAGGCCTTCGCGCAATTCGGCTGGCAGACGCGGCCCTACGGCGAGCTGTTCTATGTTAACGGCGTGGCCTTCACCCATCACCCGACGAACGGGGCGGGCAGGGCCTACGGTGGCAAGACGGGCCCTCAGCGCGCAGCGAACGAAAGCACGGTCCCTGTCGTCTCGGGCCACACGCACCGCCGTCAGGTTCACGACAGCCCGAAGATCGGCCCCATCGACGTGATCAGCATGGTCGAGGTGGGGTGTGCGATGCCTTGGGGCACCGTAGAATCGTACGCAGCCCATGGATTGACCGGGTGGTATTGGGGCATCTGTGAAATGACGGTCCACAGCGGGCTGATCACGGACCTATCGTTCATCAGTATGTTGACTATCCGGTCTCTTTACTCCGGCGACGGGGCCGATATTCGGGCCGCCTGACGCCGTGCCGCACCACTCCTGACGCCGCCCTCTGCCGCTGTGAGCTTGGGGGTGTTCACAACGTCAGCGTCTGACCATCCGGCGACGTGGCGCTTGTAGAGCGTGATTGGCAGGAAGCCGAGTTCATCCGCCCAATCGGTGATTGACTGGCGCTTGCCGTTGGCAGTCAACCACACGGTGCGGTGACGGTTCCGGCCCTGCTGTTTCGGCGTAGCCCAACGGCAATTGTCAGGCTCGTATCCACGCGTAACGTCGATCCGATCCAGGGTCTTGCCGGTGGGGCGCTCGCCCATGTCGCTGAGGAAGACCAAGTAGTCGTCCCATCGCGGGGTAATCGTAACCCCGGCCCCGCCGTAGCGCGCATAGTCAGCGGAGCCTTCGCACAGGCAGCGGTTCCGCATTGCCTGCCACGATAGCCACGTCGGGGTTCCGGCAAGGCCGTGGGTCTTCGCAGCCGTTCGGCGGTGGCAAAGGGCGCATTGAACCGTCTGGCCACCGCGCAGGCTGTCGCCTCTGACCTCTGCCACTTCGCCGCACGAACACTGGCAGCGCCAAAAGGTGCGGTGACCGTCACGGCGCGGTTCGCCCGTAACAGTCCAAGCGCCAAAGGTTTGTCCGGTCAGGTCGATGAACTTGCTCATGGCGAACCATAACACATTGAACGGTTCGTGTGAATCTAAACTGGATGGTGATATGCCCCCTCCGATCCCCTGGAAGCGCAAGTACGCAGCCTACGCCAAGCAGCGCCGCGAGTACCGCAGAGCCTACCGCCAAGCCGCTGGCTTTCCCCCGGATGAACACGACCTGAGACCAGAACCGGCCACCCTCGACACCTACGACGATGAGGAGGGGTGATGCGCTCCGAGCTTGTGAAGGAATGGGCATCCGCCGCGCGTGACGTGCTGGCCCTCCTGTTCACCCCTGTCGTCACCCTCATCGCTGGCTGGCTGATCTACATCCTCGCCTATCGCCCGTGGGCTGAAGGGACGCAGGAACAGCGGATCAACTACCTCGGAGCCGTGGCGATCATCGCTGTCGTTCTGGTCGGCTTCGGGGGCCAGTGGTTCCAGCGCAACCGGCTGGAGAAGCTGAAGCTGTCAGGCCCCGGTGGCTTCGGCGGCGAGATCGAGACGGAGGCCGAGCCCACCGTCACCACCACAACCACAACGGAGGTCAAGCCATGACCTATGCACTAGGCCCGGCATCGCGCGCCAACCTCGCGGGCGTCCATCCCCGATTGATCCGTGTCGTTGAGAGGGCAATCCAGATCAGCCCCGTTGACTTCAAGGTCATCGAGGGCGTGCGGACGCCGGAGCGCCAGAAGGCCCTCTACGCCCAAGGCCGCACGAAGCCCGGCCAGGTCGTCACCTGGACGCTCAAGAGCAACCACTTCCTCCAGGCTGACGGCTTCGGTCACGCGGTGGATCTTCTGCCGGCGCCCTACGACTGGAAAGACCTGAAGCCGTTCGATCTGGTCTACATCGCCATGCTGACGGCCTCGCGTGAGTTGGGCATTCCGATCCGCAGCGGCATGGACTGGGACCGCGACGGCAACCCCCGCGAAAAAGGGGAGCATGATTCTCCCCACTTTGAGCTAGCCCCCCAATGATCGCCGCCTTCATCGACGGCTTCTTCACCGTGGCCGGTGGTGCGCTCGCCATCGCCTGCTTCGCCGTAACCGGCTTCTTTGGCCTTCGCTGGCTGTACAAGAAGGGGGTAACGGGATGATCCCCCGCCTCTACCTCTGGATCGCTGGCGTCGCCCTTGTCGCGGTTCTGGGGCGGTCCTGTTGGGTGGCCCTATCGTCTCGTTCTGGAAAGCCCAGACGGTGAAGTGGCAGGCCCGCGAGGAGACCGCCAGCGACACCGCCGTCAGCAATGGCGCGGAAGCTGACGGCCAAGCCGCACTCGGCGCCGCTCAAGGCCAGATCACCGAGCGCGTCATAGAGCGCACCAACACCATCACCCGCTATGTTGAGCAAGCCACAGGAGCCCCCGATGCGAAAGCCCCTCTCGGTCCTGATCGTGAGCAGCGCATTGCTGACCATGACCGCAGCCTGTGCCTCTCAAGGCCGTCTGTCTGCCCCGGTGGGACCAGCGCCACGGGTGACGACGCCGGAGTACGCTAAGGCCCCCTGCACCCTCTACACGCGGCCCGCTGTCACGCTGGAAGACCTCGAAATCATCGCGGCTATCCGGGGGGAACAATTGCTGACCTGTGACGAGAAGCGCGAGCTGGCTGTGCTGGCGAACGCGGAGCAGGCGAAAGCTCTGGACGCTTGGGAGCAGGCGAGGGCGTTGAGGCGGTGTCCCTGGTGGCGCTTCGGTACTTGCAAGCCACCGGATAGCTAACGCTACTTGCCTAACGACCGCCCTTGTAGGCCAAGGCCTCGGGTTCAATGAAGCGCCTCCTGAGATATCGGGGGGCGTTTTGTCGTATGTGGGCTAGGCGAGAGGGTGAGCGCCTCGGGGCTCCGCTCCAAGAGCGTTGAGGGCAGCGGCGATTTCAGCAGCAACCTCGGTAGGCTCAACGTTCCCCGCCCGGCTGCCGATGGCCTCGCAGATGAAACGCGTACAGCGCTGACCAGCTTCGTTCAGCCAGCGGTAAACGACCCGGTCGCTGCCTTCACGGCTAACTTCGTATCGGCCTCTCATGCACCGAATATCCCACATTTTCCTTTGTGGAACAAGGGTTTGTCGGGTATATTCGGGCGTGGAAATCACGCTCCCCGTCGCCGACTATGAACGCCTCGTCGAGGCCGCCCTTGCCGGCGACGACATGCTGATCCGCTGCGAAAAGTGCGGCGCTTGGCTAGATCGGGATGAGCCCGGAACCGCATCCGTAGATGACTTCTCAGGCTGCTGGTGGTCGGCAACCGGGCGCGATGTAGACAAGGCGACGTGCCGCAGTTACCGCGCCCCCAACCCCGCCGAGCCTCTTACAGCCCCTCAACCCGGAGACAGACGATGAAACGAGAAATCGACACTGGTTGGATCGACGGCTGGGGCGGAAACAGCATCGAAGGTTGGGACGACTAAAGCCCCTCAACCTCCCCACCCTCAGTAACCCTCCCCCAAGCTACAGGCTGAAGGCGAAACTCTCGGAGGATGGCGTCGATGATCGGGTCGGGTTCGTACTGACCCTCGTACATGTTCTCGCTGAAGATCGCGCGCAGCCTCTCCCTTACCCGCTCTCTCAGCGTAACCAGGGGATCTGTTTCAGGCATGGGGAGGGGAGCCTCTTCATCGTCCTGCTCCCACACGGCGTCGCAAACAGGGCAGCTCCAGAAGCCATTGGGCAGGACCGCCGGAACCAGATCGCCACCAGCGCAACCGGGGCAGTCCTCGTCAGCGTAAATATTCTCGTCTTCCATCTTCCGTAATTTCCATTCTATTTCAGCCAGGATAGGCCGATAACCGGAGGGGGAAAGGTTTGACGTTCGGACCTAAGCCTTTGAAGTCATTATGGCCGATCCGCTAGGTTTGACGCTGCCAAGCTGCTGTATTTTCTTGGCTAGGTCAGTCCTGCTGGAGTCGCCACCACCGCTTATTTCTCTAACGTATTCAACACTATAATATGGTTTGACGCAACTAGGGTTGACGCACCTTGTTCAGTGTTTGGCCTCGTACAGGTCCATTCCCTCGTCTGCCAGCCTCACCTGATTGGCGTCTTTCGTGTACAGCTCGACCATCTGGCGCGAAGCGTGTCCGAGGATCGCCGCGATCTGGTGGGGCGTGCATCCGGCTTCAGCCAGGCGCCGGCCAGCGGCTTTGCGGAGACCGTGGGGGCTGCGTCCGGTAAGGCCAGCGTCCCGCGCCCGATCCCGGAACCAGTTGGTGAAGCCCGGCCCGGTGAAGGGCTCGCCAAACTGTGTGAGCAGGAACGTCATCCCGACCGGAGCGGCGTCGATCTCGCGCTTCAGGGCGGGGTGCAGGCGGATCTTCAACCGCGCGTCGGTCTTCTGTTGCTTGACCGATATGCGGCCCCCTGAGACGTGCTGACGGCCCATGCCGACCACATCGGACCTCCGCTGGCCGGTGTGCAGGAGAAGGGCCATAGCGAGCCTCTCGCGCGTCCCTGTAGGCCACCGCGCTTCAAAGGCGGCTATGTCGTCCTCAGACCACGGCGTGAAGCCCGCGCGCTTGCCTCGCGTCACTTCGGTAGCGATGATCGGGTTGTCCTGTCTCCAGCCCTTGCGGACGGCGATACGGAACACGCGGCGAAGGCGCTTGCGAAGGTTCACCGCCGCCTCTGGCGTGTCGCTCATCTTGTCGAAGATGGCGTCCAGGTGCATCGTCTGGATGGTCGCGGCGCCCTTGTGGCCGTACTTCTCCCGGAAGCGGTCGATCTGCCCGCGATAGGCGCGTTGCGTGCTTTCCCGTAGGTTCTTCCACTCGGTGCTGGCATAATAGAGTTGGATCAGGGCGTTGATCGAGCGGGGCTGAACGGCGCGCTCTTTCGGCACTGGCGCGCGGGCGTGAGCCGTTGCGTAGGCCGCCATGAACTCAGCCGAACCCGGATCACCGGGCAGGGCAACGCGCGAATAGCCGGGCCTGCGGTAGTAGTGCCGCAGCTTGCCGTGCCGGTCCTTGAAGGCCTGGACGTAGGCTAGTTCGATTGTCGCCATGGGTTCCATCAGTGCGACAGAACCTCATCCCACTCGTTTCCGCCGCTGCGCGCGACAGCGGGCGCAACGGGCTCTCCGATCAATAGCCGGAAGCCACCTTCAGGCGGGAAGTCCACAGCGCAGACCGTTCGATCCCCGCTTTCCACAGCCTTGAGGGCCTTTCGGATATCAGCCGGCAGGAAGGTGTTTCGCTTCTCACCCATCGACGGTCTCTTCCCTACTGATGGGTATGGCCTCCCGGGATATGTCACGGTCGGTCTGTCGCATCGTGGCCCAAGAGCCACGACGTTGGGCAGGGGCGGGGGTCATCATTGCGCGACCCTCCGCTCTGCATCACCGCCCCACTGATCGGCCATCGCGGCGGCGATACCCGGGAAGAAGCGGCTGCGCTCTTTCCAGCGCAGGGCGCCGGGCGGCATCCTATGCACGCGGGCTTCGCGGCCCTCGACAACATCGGTCGGAACCAGCGGCGGAAGGCCCTTGAGCCAGAAGCACGTCCGCTTAACCTCGCCATGCCCGAACTGCCACGGCTGGACCGATTGCGCCGGCTCCTGGTAGCCCCGGATCAGCGCCTTGGCGTGCTTGTGCATCACCGGGTTCTCGACACAAATGCGGTCGATGGGCGCGTTCCAGAAGTCGGAGAACAGGGCGGCGCCCTCCACCAGATCGGCCTGCATCTCGGCAATCGTGCGACCCGGGGGCGGGACCGACAGCCAGCGGACACCGGAGTTGCACAGGCGGGTGCATGGCGGGTGGGCGACCATGAGCATGTCCCACCCGTCGTTGAGCAGTTCCCGCGCGTCACCGATGATGTGACGGTTGCTCCCGTCCTCGGCTGGCAAAAGGTCGCAGGACCATGCGTCGTGACCGAGAGCGGAGAAGGCGCGGCGAACCACGCCACTGTATTCGCAAGCAATCAAAACCTTCACTCCCCCACCTCCCCAACGTCCGAGCCCTTGAGGGAGGAAGGGGCCTTTTCTGACTTAAGGGTGAGGGCTGAACGGGCGTCGAGCCTTGCCACGTCATCGAGCATGACTTTGACGCGCGCCCGGAGTTCCTCGGTCGGGGTTTTGCTGTCCACGAACGGCGGCATGAGCCAGCTAATCGCGGCACGCAGGGCCTCTATCTCACCTTGGGCGGCGGCCAGATCATCGAGGAGCGTGGGCAACGCATTGACGGCGGCGACTATGAGGGCGGCGTCCGGTTCTGTTAGGCCGTCCAAGTCAACCGAGGCGATATAGATGTTCTCCACCGAGGAAGAGATCGCGGTGCCGGCCTCAAAGGTGTAGTCGTATTTGCACGGGTCTGAACCGTTCCTCCCAGTGTGATTGTTAACGCCATGCGACGGCTTGATGCACCTGCCGTACCATGCGCCACGCGCCCACGGTCCCGGCGTTGCCTTCTTCAGAAGCCCTCTTAGTTCGCTCATACCAGGGGATTGGGTCATTGTGTTTCGCTCTCAGCCGGAGAGGGTTGGGGAGGGGTGGCGTACTCGCCGCACCAGTCGTAAGGCAGGGTCTTCGGGTAGCCCCAGCCGTCTCGCGCCGCCGGATCGCGGAGTGGCGGAAAGCGCTTACAGGGCGCCAGTCCGGTGTATCCATCTTGCCGCCCAACATCCCAGTGGCGACAGGTGTTGCACGCGCTCACGTCCCCGCCTCCCCAGTGGCCGGAGGAGGGGGAATGGCGGCCCAGTCTTCTGTCTGTGTGGGGTTTGAAGGGTTGGGGGTCATGCCACACCTGCCAGGGACAGGAGCGACGGGCCGCTCCATGTTGCTTCGGCCTCGGTCAAGTTCTTGAGGGCCTGCCGATAGTATGCGGTCTTAAGCTCAGTCCCGATGAACTTGCGCCCAGCTTTCAACGCGCTCCATCCCTCGGACCCGATGCCGGTAAATGGGCTGAAAACGACATCATCTGGATTGGTCCAGAGGCGTATCGCCCGATCAATCAGATCCAGTTGCAGCGGGCAAAGGTGGCGCTCGTCCTTGTCTTCGCGCGCGACCTTCACGTTGAGCACGTTGGTCTGCTGAATATCCATCCAGACCGGCGATGCCCATTGCTGCCACTGGCTCACCGGGAAAAGCTTGGCGTCCTGCCCGACCTTTTCGGCCTGGCTCTCGTCGGCGGGCGTCTTGCGGAACACCAGCAGATAATCCGGCATCCCCTGACGGGAGCGCGTGGCGTCGGTCTGAAGCTGCTTGTAGAGAAGCCCCAGCGCCTTGGTCCGGGTCATCTCAACGACCGGGTCTTTCCAGATCGTCACCCGGCTATGGTACGTCCAGCCGGCGGCTTCGTGAACCTCGCGGATGTCAGCGGGAAAGTCGTAAAGCCCGACACTGCCATGCACGGACTTGGTCCGGGGAATGTCGGAGCAGTGAACGGCGGTCAGGCGCCCGGGCTTCGTGACCCTGAACTTCTCCCTAACCAGGTGAGCGTAGATCGCCTTAAACTCGGCCTCGTCCTTGACGTTGCCCATATCGCGCTCGCTGTCGCTGTAGACGAACAGGTGAGCGAAGGGCGGGCTGTAGACGCTTAAGTCGATGCTGTTGTCGGGCAGCCCGGCGGCAACCTCGACACAGTCGCCATTGATTACCGTGAAACGCTCGCCGGAATGCTGGTCAAGTACGGAGGTCATGCTGCAATCCACTTCGGAAGGGTCAGCGGCTTTGCCGGCTGATACGGGGCTTGTTCGGGAACAGAGCGGCTGGCGCGGCTCATGGCGGCGGTCATCTCGGTCTTCATTGCATTGTGGTCGCCGGCCTTGCGGCTAACGATCTGCCAGATGCTTTCTTCGGTGTCGGCGCAGGCCACATGAACATCGACGGGCCGCGCCTGGCCGAACCGCCAACATCGGCGAACGGCCTGATAGAAGCTCTCATAGGAGAAACTCAGGCCGACGAACGCCATTCGTGCCGCGTGCTGCCAGTTAAGGCCGAACCCCGCGATTGACGGCTTGGTGATGATCACCCGCGCCTGTCCGGTGCTGAACGCGGTCAGGTTCGCCTCTTTGAGTTCGGGAGACATTGACCCGCGAACCTCGACGGCGCCGGGAATCCGGCTCGCCAGAGCGTCGGCTTCATAGTCGGTGTCGCACCAGATAACCCACGCCTCATCGGGCTCTTTCGCCACCAGGGCGGCGATCACGTCGGCCCGGGCGTCGGTCGTCATCCGCTTCTCCCGGTGAATGGAAGTCGCGGACGTGTCGGGCATACGGAACAGCCGGGCCTGGCCGTCCTTCTCCGCGCCAGTGTCAATGCTACGGTCAGCTTCGACGATGTGCCGTTGCATGTTGAGGGCCGGCAAGTTGTAGCCGTCGTCGCTGAACCCGAGATCGGACGGCTTGGACACACAGCGCGCCCAGCTCGCCACCCAATTCCAGAAGTCTTTGACCGCGTGGCCCTTCATCTTCCATGTGCCGGTGTCGGCGCTGTCGTGGATGAACCAACGGGTAAGCATCTGGCTCTGGCTCATCACGCCAAGGAACTCGGAATGTTGGCCTAGTTCGGCGTGGTCGTTCGGAGCCGGCGTAGCGGTGCAGCAGAGCCGGAACGGGGTGTGTTTGAACGCAGCGATAAGCGCCCTGGTGGTCTGGCCAGAGAAGCTCTTGATGATGCTGCTTTCGTCCAGAATGACGCCCGAGAACTGGTCCGGGTCAAACTTGGACATTCGGTCATAGTTCGTGATGTAGATGCGGGCGCCGTCGATCTGATCGGGCTCGCGGATGGACTTCGCGTCGATGCCGAATTTGACCGCCTCGCGCTCATGTTGAGCAGCGACGGCCAGCGGGGCGAGCATCAGGACGGGGCGCCCAGTGTGCTCCACCACAACGCGGCCCCATTCCAGGGCGCAAAGGGTTTTGCCAAGTCCGGTATCGAGAAACAGGGCGGCGCAGCCGGCGCGCAATGCAAACTCCACCGCGTGCCGCTGGTGGTCTTTCAGCGCGGGCGAAAGGGCAGGCAGGTCAGCCATGCCACGCGGGATGAAAGCGATCCGCTTGGCGTCGATCAGTTCCAGATATGGCTTGATGCTCATCACGCGGCCTCGTCGAAGTGTTGGATGTTCAGCCCGGCGGTCGCGCACCAGGCCAGAATGAAGGTGATCAGATCCCGCATTTCCCCCACGGTCAGGTGCGAGGATCGGTGGCCGACCGGGAACATGCCGTCGCCTTCCAGCTTGGGGAGGAAGCGAACCTCAGCCCCCCAAGCGTCCATGAACACGGCCTTCCAAAGTGCCTGATCCATCTGCACGCCGTTGTGGACGGGGCGTTGCTTCAGCACTTGGTCGAGCAAGCCGTAGAACCCGGCGTTCTGCTCAACGGAGCGGTTCGGCTCGCGGACTTCCAGCATCCAGCCGTCAGGGGCTTTAGCGACCCACCCGGCGGCGATGCGGCGGTTGCTCTTGGTCAGCTTCAGGAAGTGGCGTTCGCTCATCGGATGAAGCGGGGCGGCTTGTTAAGCTTCGCACCCCTTCCCTCACTGTGATTTCTGTCCCCGGAAAGGCCCTCAGCACCTCGCGACAGAACGCGCGTGCCCACAGGACTTCCGGGGTGTTGGGTAGCTTCACGGGTCACGCGGCAAGCTTCGCGTCTTCGATGATCGCGTTGCGGCGGTGCTGCCACTCGTCGCGGATCGGATCGAGCCACGAGATAGGGAGTTCCGCCGTGTTCTGGTCGAAGTCCTGAGCCCATGCGTCCAGCTCGGCAAGCGAGGTCATGGCCGCGAAGGTTTCCTTAATCCGCTCGTGGTCGCCGTCGCGCTTGGCCTGCGCTGCGCTCTTGCGGGGGCTTCCGACGTTGGCCTGGGTCTTGTCGTAGAGGGCGAGGCCGAACGGGTTTCCGAAGGTCTTCAGAGCGCGTTTTTCAGCGTCCGTGGTTGCCTCTTTTATGGCGCTCTCGTGGGCAAGGCCGGGGTCAACGTCGATCCCATGACCGGCGCCCACGCCATCCCGCACCACACCGCCGGCAGTCACGCGCACGGTGGCGACGTAGGACACGCCGAAGCCGGGTTTGGGGTTGTCGCGACCGATCATCCGCTCCCGTTCGGAGACGCAGCGGACTTCGATGACTTCGGAGGTCCAGCCGTCGAAACCGAAGATCCGGTTCGCTTCGGCTTCCGCCCACCAGCCTTCGATGTACGAGAGGGAGCGACCGGACTGACTGCGCGATGACACATGGGCCGGGTCCAGCTTGGCGGCGAGCGCCTTCTTTTGGGTGTCAGTGAACATTGGCTAGTTCCCTCTCAAGGTCTTTTAGGTCGGCCTCAGTGGCCTGGATCGCGCGCTCCAGACGGTCGGCGCGGTTGCGGTAGCTTTCGGCGATGAGCGGATCGCGGGCGGCTTGCAGGCGGCGATGGCCTTCAAGGCTGTTCCGCGCCCACGGGAGGTCGCTGAACATCAGCATCGTCCCGTCGTAGAGCCGCTCGCGAACGTCGCGCCCGCTCACAGCGCCACCCCCAGGTACAGGCCAACAATGAGCCAGAACCCGGCCCAAGCTGCTATGCTGTGCCAGATGGTCCAGCGGTGACGCCGGGGGCGGACGAACGAAATCGGCGCACGGGGAGGCCAGGTGAGTTGTTCGCGGTCGGTCATGCCGCCCTCCTGATCGAAAAGCTGACGGGGTTGGTGTAGGTGGCGACCCGCTGTTGAGCCCAAGGCAGGGTCGCAACCCCATCAGGCTTTCCACAGCGAAAGGCGCAGAGAACGAGGCGACCGAAGCGGGGCTTCCATCCTTGCGAGGGGCAGGGCGCGGCCTCGTAAGCCTCAAGGGCTTGGCAGAGGTCGTCGTACTGGGCGAGGGTGCCGTTCATCACAGCACCCCCATCAGTTCGTCGTCGCGGCGTTGTTCGCGCGCTTCGTCCGCACGGTCGGCGGCTTCGGTGTCTTCCTCAGCCGCAGCGTCCGCGATCTGGTCAGCGAAGGCCTTGCAGATGGCGGCGTCGAGTTCGGCGCTGATCTGCGGCTCGGTGGCGAGAAGGGTCGTCAGCCACTGGCGGTCGCGATAGCCGGTGACGGCGTCGATGCGCTGGACGATGGCGTGTCCGTCGCTATCGACCTCACAGGTGACTTCGATTTCGAAGCTGATCTTGGCGCGGCTCATTACGCCCACCACTTCTGAACGCGGGCAGCGGCCCATTCCGTCAGGTCGGGCTCGTCGTAGTCCATGCCAGCGCCAATAGCGGCGTCCAGCAGGCGGCTCTCAGCGCGGACGAAGGCGACGGGATCGGCGTCGAAGTTGCAGCGCGCAAAGCTGGTGAAAGCGTCGGCAAGAACTTCGTTGGTGTGGGCGGTGGTGGCCATGGGTGCGTGTCCTCTGGTGTTGAGAACACGATACACGACGTATCGCGCCATGCAAGTGGAAAGTTACACAACGTATCGCACAAAGTCGCACGCTCCCTGATCGCAAGGGCGAGGAGGGACAAATGCGGATTGTGATTCTAGGGGTTGCTCTGGCGGCGCTGGCGCTGCCGGCGATGGCCCAGGTACAGGTGCAAGGCCATATCAGGAAGGATGGGGTTTACGTCCCGCCGCACACTCGGACGGCGCCCAACGACACGAACGTCGATAACTATTCAACGAAGCCGAACGTGAACCCCTACACGGGGAAGGCGGGAACGGTCGCGCCGGACTACACCTACAAGCCGCCGAAGCCTCCGAAGGCCCCCAGCTCGGCCTTCAAGCCCTACAAGGCCCCGAAGTACTAGCCAGCCTTCTTGCTGTAGTTTTCCAGAACCGACCATATGAGCTGGACCGCCGCCTCGCGCTGCGGTCCTTCTTCTATCTGGTCTATGCGCTCGGCCATTTGCTCGGCAACGCGCATCGTGGGCGACATGGCGTCATCTGGCGAGCCCTCGCCGGTCAGTAGCCAGTTCCAAGAGCATTTGAACTTCTTGCCCAGACGCGCGGCGGCCTGGTGGTCGAACATCCGCGCCCCGGCCTGATCCGGCCTCCGCTCATAGGAGCGATAGGTGACGGGGTTCATGCCCAGACTGTCGGCTGCATCCTTGGCCCGCTCAAATCCAGCCCGAGCCCGCGCCCATCGCAGGCGCTCCCAAGGCTCTCGCAGGTCTTCCCACTGGATCATGTTTCAGAGCGTATCGAAACCGGCGATACAGGTCGTAATTTGCGCTTGCGATGACGCGATACTTTGAGTATCGTAACCGACATGACCCCTTCTGAGATCATCGCCGACAAGGGCATCAAGACCATAGCCGACAAGCTCGGCCTGGTGCCCAACGCCGTCAAGCAGTGGAAGACCCGCAACAACATCCCGCCGAAGTACTGGCCGCAGATGAGCCGGGCGTTTCCGGCTCTGACGGTTGAGAAGCTGGAAAAGGTCTACCTCGCGAAGCGGGCGGCCTAGTCGATGACGACGGGGGCCTTGCACGACTGCCGGCACGGACAGACCACACAGCGGGTCTGCATCACCACGGCAGCGCCTCGCTTGGCTTCTGTCATGGCGGGCATGACCTCGCGCAATTCGCGCACTCGGCGGGGCTCTCTCGGCCCGAGCCGGTCCAATAAGGCGTGGGAAAGCTTGCTGCACTTGTCCGGGTTTTCGGCTGTCAGCGCGGCCAAAAGGCCAAGCAGAAGCATCATCTCTGCTGTCGGTGTCGGTAGCATTTGCCCCCTCCGTGTTCGCCCCCTGAGAGAAGGGAACCACACGGCGGCTCATTTTGGGCGGGATATTTATGGTTACTTTTCGCGACAATCTGCCGCGCTAAAACGAGTGCAGCGCGGGGGTTGCAGCCCCGCACGCCATGCGTGTTCCGCGTTCTCTGTAGACCTCGGCCAGCGCTTGCAGGCGCTCCCGAGCGTAGTCGTCTTCGCAAGTCTCAATCCGGCGAGCCGCCAGAAGCAAACGGAGCCCGTAGGTAAAATCACGGTCTGCCGCCTGCATCTGTCTGCCCTTAGCAACACCCCCTCAGTGGGAGCGTCCCAACCATGACGCATCTCACGGAGGCTTTCGTGCCCCTACGTCGGCAACTCTTCGACCTGAGCATGGGGGAGGCCTTGGCCGATCTCGCTCGGCAGAAGTACCCCCGCGACACTGCCAAACACATCGCGCGCGCTTGGGGCATCGACGCCTCCACAGCGGCGAACGTCGTCAAGGGCCACGCCAGCGAGCGGACCCTGACGAAAGCCATCAAGGCCGAAGGGTGGAGCCTGCTGGCCTGCCTCGGCGCGGCCCTCACTGGCGAGACCTACTCGCAGTTCGAGGAACGCCAACTTCAACAGATCATCGAGAGGGCGGCGGATGCCAGCCAGAAACTTGTTCAGCTTCGGACGCGCCGTGAAGCGATGGCTTCGCAGTCCCTGGACCCTGACGCTCTGGGGGATCGGCGACCTGCTGACGACCTTGGGGCTCGGGATCGGCGGCGCCGGTGAGCGCCTGACTTCAATCGCAATCGCGCGTCTGGCGCGGAAGGGGAGGGGACTATGATACCGCGCATCCGACAAGCTTACGCCGCGTGGCGCTGCCGTCGCTTCACCCGCCCCATCGACCGCCAGATCGAAGACGCCCGCCGCCATCACCAGCCGGTGAAGCATCTTCTCGCGGCTAAACGGTCGCTCGTTCATGCAGCCCTGCGCGGTGAAGCATGATCGGCCTGGCCATCTTCCTCGTCGTGGGCGCCGTGGTCATCCTCAAGGTTGGCGGCTTTGTCATCAACTGGATGGCTGACAACGAAGCCACGGACAGCTCGCTATGAGCGACGTTGCCGGCGTCGGAGAGACGCGCTTTCCCACCATTTGCGGAACCTGCGGCGAGAACACCCGGTGGGTCGGCAAGAGCCGTGAACGTCGGGAGGTGTGCGCCTGCACCCCGCCGCCTGCTCCCAAGGTCAAGGGCCGCCTCAACACCGCCAAGAAGGGGCGTCGGCTGGAGGTCGCAAGCCGGAAGGCTCTGGAGGCCCTCGGGGTGACCCGCGTGGTGCTTCAGCCGGGCTCTGGCGCCTACGGGACGCGGAACGATGTGACCTTCCTTCAGGGCGACCTTTCCGTGCAGATCGCGGGCGTCACCCTGAGAATTGAATGTAAGTCCAGAGCAGACGACAGCGGCTTTAAGGTCATCAAAGAGTGGATGCAGGGCTGTGATGTCCTGACCATCAAGCAAGACCGCCAGCCGCCCATGCACGTCCTCTCGGACGAAGCCTACCTTCATCTTATGGGGTCGGCCAATGCCGCCTCAATCCAAGGGGAAAACCAATGAGACAGGGACCGTATTCACCCAAAGACGACGACACCGTCCTGCGGCTGGTGTCGGAGGGCATGACCAACCAGGCCATCGGCGAGATCATCGGTCGGACGGAAAAGAGCGTCTGCGCCCGGCTATCGAAGATCCGCCCCGCCGGCATGGCCCGGCGCGGGTCGTATCACCGCTACACCCCGGAGGAAGACGCCCAGATCGTTTCGCTCCGCAGGGCAAATCACAGGTTCATTGACATCGGCATCGGCCTTGGCCTGACCGGCGGGCAGGTTCGGGAGCGCTACCTCCTGTTGTGCAACGGCAGCGACTACAAGGCCCAACAGAACGCGCTGGAGGGCTTCGAGGCCCGCGACGACGACTACGTCGAAGCCTGCATCGCCCAAGGCGGTTTCATCCACCGTGAGGTGATCGACGGCTGCGTCTTCACCTTCGACTGGCGCGGCATGGTCTCCCATGAACGGAGGGCGGCATGAACACCGTCAAAGCCCTCTGGCACGGCGATCTGAAACCCAAGCCATCCATGGTCGAGATCAACGCCGACGTGGCCGCAAGTCACGGCTTCAAGCCCGGCGGCCTTCGCACGCCCCTGAAAACCGCTGCCGTGGTGCGCGCCCGTAACGAGGCGATGTGGCGTATGGCCATGGAAACGCGGGAGGACGGCACGCCGCGCTTTTCGCTGATGAGGATCGGGCAGTTCTACGGACGCGACCACACGACCGTCTGGCACGCCCTGGTCCGTCATGGCGACATGATCGGCGAGCCCTACGACAACCGGCGCGGCGGGCGTGTCGGTCTTCAGAAGGCCGCCGCATGAGCGTCCAGGCCATCAGCCTTGCTCTAGCGCTTCGCGGCGTTTCTCCCTCCGAGAAGCTCCTGCTGCTCACGCTCGCCAACTACGCGGACGAGCGCATGAAGTGCTGGCCCTCGCAACGGCGGCTGGCTGAAGACACCTGCCTCACGGATCGCACCGTCCGCGCCTTGCTGGCTGCTCTGGAGGGCAGGGGCATCATCACCCGCGTCAGCCGGGACCGTCAGGACGGAAGCCGGGCGACCGACATCATCACCCGGCACCTCGAAGGGGGGGTACCGGAAACCATTTCCGCACCCCCGGAAATTGACAGCAGGGGTACCGGAAACAGTTTCCGGGGGGTACCGGAAATGGTTTCCGCCCTCACTACGTTTGAACCGTCATCTGAACCGTCAGAAGAACCATCAAACACAACACGCGCGTTCGACGCGTTCTGGCGTGAGTATCCCGAGAAGGTCGGCAAGGGCGCCGCTCGCCTAGCCTACTCGAAGGCCCTGAAGCGCATCGGAACACAAAACGCTGAGGCGGTGATCCTCGAAGGCGTGAGGGCCGCGAACGAGCAAAGCGACAAATGGCGGCGCGGGATCGTGCCCAACCCGGCGACCTGGCTCAATCAGGACCGCTGGAACGATGAACACCGCCCTCAACCGGACCCACGCCATGCACCACCTTCCGCAAAGATCATCGAGCGTCACGCAAACTACGGACGCGCTCTCTCAGGCTTTGAGGCTGTTGCTTTTGCACGAGCCGACGACGGCTGACGCGGTGGAGGGCATCGTCGCCAACCCCGCGCTTCATGCCGAGGTCAAGGCCGCCCTGCCGGCGCTGATCGTGGCGCGGGACTTGGCGATGCAGCCCGCCACGATGGAGGGCATCGCCCGCGTCATCACCGACCGCTTCGCCAACTACCCCCAGGCCGAGCGTTCCGAGAACGAGTGGGCGAGCTGGTGGCGCGGGTATCGGGACGCGCTGACCGACCTTCCGCTGGCCAACATCGAAGCGGCCATGAAGGCGTGGGTCCGCTCGCCCGAGCGCTTCCTGCCCAACCCCGGCCAACTGCGGGAACTGGCGCTGAAGCAGACCCTGCCAGAGTACACCGCCGCCTATCGCGCCAAGCTGGCTGTCGCACAGGAGCCGCGCCGGATCAGCAAGCCCGACGCCGAGACGCGCCGCCGTCAGGTCGCCGAGCTTCTGGCTGGCATCGGGTCGAAACCGGCAGGCGCCGCATGACCCGCGCCGCCACCATCAAAGCCCTCTGCTCCGAGATCGCCCTGTTCACCGGCAAGCTGGAACAACACGCGGTCCTCGCCTCCCTCAACGACAACAACACGGAGATGCTCATGGGCCACCTGTCGGCTGTGTTCCGAACCAAGGTCGCCCTGGATCATCGGCTCGTCCTGCTTCGGGAATTGGCGCCTAACTGCGCTGAGGCTGGATCTAACGCGGGCGCCGACCTTCGGGAAATCGCCGCATGATCGAAGCCAACCACGCCTTCGCCGAACTAGGCGGCCTGCTCAAAGAGCGCTTCGGCATCCTCCTGACCTCTGACCAGTGCAAATCACTGGTGGAGGAGGCAAGGGGAATGACCATCCGCTGGCAGGCCTACGGCGGCCACTCGGGACAACCAGACAAGGAGGTTGCATGACCTGGCACGTCGCAGTCGTTCGCTCGGGCAAAGAGGCCGGCGCAACCCATGACCTCCTGACCATCGGGATCGAAGCTTACTACCCCCAGAAGGTCAGGTGGAAGCAGCTCCAGCTCCGTAAGGTTCCGGTCTCCTCCCCGATCATCCCCGGCTATGTGTTCTTCCGCCTCAACGAGCCTGACGAGCAACGCTACATCGACACCTGCGATGGCGTGACGGGGGTGTTGACGATGGGCTTCACTCCGCAGGGCGACCGGAAACTG
>Ga0181358_1000242_pt1 | contig 24876 bp, 9 predicted proteins | sample Fa13VDMM110SD_FD_130096 | JGI IMG/M metagenome (GOLD analysis project Ga0181358, IMG submission 130096) | Freshwater viral communities from Lake Michigan, USA - Fa13.VD.MM110.S.D | ecosystem: Environmental > Aquatic > Freshwater > Lake | place: USA: Michigan | collected 2013-09-24 | reverse complement strand
TGCCATGTCAGTGTCTACTGAGGAGTTCTTATTTGGAATCAGTGCCATCTCTCTCAGGCCATATTCTTTAATATATTTTTCTTTGATGAAGTTGGCTTCTTCGTATGAAATCTCAATGTCCAATTGTACCCGAACATGCATGCCTGGCGCAAGCAATGTAGGTGCGTTATCAATAATACTGGCCAATCCTAGCACACGATAACGTGGTTGATCGGGCCAGGCATGGAACTCTGGTTCCTGCCCCCATTCTAAAATCATCATGCCACGGTCGTCGTCGCCGGCGTCGGCATAGTTGTGCGGAAAGCAATTGCCAATGTAGGTGATGTTTTTTTTGGTCTGTCGTTTGTGAAAGTGTCCGGTGAACACATGTTCAAAGTTTGAGAAGTCTTCTCTACGCACCTCACCGTGATCTGGCATCTCCACCATGGCGTTCATTAGGTAACCAGGCAATTCAAAGTGCCCAAACATGTACCGGCCCTTTAGTTTGGGAATACGTTTGTGGTCATCGGCTACAAGCCAAGGAGCAATGACAACATCACCATGGCTAAACCAATCGTTACATATCTGTACACGGGGGAGATGCTTTGCCCATTCCACACTTTGTATGTCGCGCTTATCTCGATAATACAAATCATGATTACCAGGAATGAAATACACGTTTTCAAAATTATCATTCATGTGCTCCAGAGCCCGCAGGCTGTAGTTTAGGGTAACAATGTTTAGGCTAGCACGATTGTTGTGCCAGTCACCAAGAAACATGCAGGTTTCACAACCTTGTTGTTTGGCCTTTTCGATGGCCCATTTTACAAAAGCCAAACAGTCCTCGTTGTGTTGAGTGCTGTTGCTTTTGAGTCCAAAATGTATGTCTGTGAAGACTGCGGCTTTTTTAAATAGATTGCTCATTCAAGTAGTATACATGATTCAATATGCGTTGAGCAATAGCCTTGTGGCTCAAAGGTCCAGCATGTATTCCATCAGACCCGTAATCAAGGTACCACTCATAGTTAGAACAGTATTCAGGATACTTAGTATATTCTGCTACATAATTGTAGTGTGATCCAAAATCACTAACTGAGGTGATTATAAATTTGCATCCAACTAATTGTAAAAATTTAACACCAGTATTAAGCAAGCTCAATTGATCAAAATACAATTGCTCATCAGTTACGCTGTCTATTAGTTTTCGATCAGAACTAGAGCTGAGTACAATTTCTTCAACATGTTTACCATTAAATCTGCTCAATCGTTCGGGAGTAGTTAATTGCCAAACTACAGTATCTTGCTGTTGTATACAAGAATTAAGTAAGTGTCGGTAGCTCCATGCAAGACTGCTGCCTGGGTTTGTGATCAATTTTAACGGCAGTTCAAGATGATTTGATAACCAGTGGCCGTAGGTAAGTTCTTCAGGAAGCAGGCCGATCCCGTGACTATGGCTGCATCCAAACACCCATAACATGGGTTGATTTAATCTAGTGTCAATATCGGGATGAGTAGTAAATCGTTGAATATCCACAGTAGGCATTGTATCTTGTTTGTTTAGATATTGATGTAAAGTCAATGACTCTTTGTAGATTGTACTATTGAGATCAAATCCTTGCACTTCAAGTTTAATAACATCAAACTGGAAAGATAACCGAATAATTTGATTAACTGGTAGATCGCCCAATGATACGTGGTACGTACCACTAGGTAAGTTTTCTTTGTATTCGGTAATTAGTTTTGAACTGGAATCAACTTGAGAAAAATCAAAAGTTGATTCTATTAGATATAAAATTCTCTGCATTATTCATCCAGGCTAGATACAACCGGACCGCTCATCGCAGCCATTGAATGTTTGCCCGAGTTCTGACGGGTCCATGAAGGATTGAGTCCGTTCATTTCTAGTATGTCATCACGTATGTTTTGATTTTTCTTTTCAATGTTCAAGATACGAGTGAAACTATTAGTGATAGCGGCAGTATAATACGCAAAAGGGTTCTGCGATTTTGACTCGTCGAATTGCAATCCAATTTGACTGAGTTGTAGCAAGGCTTGTCCCCGCATTTCTTCGTTGTAGGTGTATCCACGCCAGTTACTCCTTGTGGCATATCTCTCGCATAATTTCATAAACATCAGGGCCAGTTTCTTGGTCATGTCGCCATGATCCTTGGAAAACTTTCCTGTGACCAAATTGCCACGCCAGTGACTACGGCCCACAATAAACAGCTTCTTGTCTTCATCCAAGCGAAAATGTTCAAACGGTGGAAAGTTTACTCGCACATGGTTCATGTCCAGCACAGGCACATCCACAATGTCTGCCAATGGATCTTCCTCCACCACATCGTCTAGATCTAAAATTTCCTCTAACTTGCGCTTTTTGGCTTCAGCCTTGGTAATTTTTTTAGGCGCCCGGGGTATGTGTTCCCAGCAAGTGATACGGAACACAACATCTGTGTTGGGTATCTTTTTAGGATCTACAATAGTACCTTCCCGCTTGAGCCGATCTGCTCGATTACGTCTTGCTTCGGCAATAGTACGCTGATTGATCTTGTCTATTGACGGCAAAATAATATCAAATTGATGATCCATTGCTCTATCTTGGAACCAGCAGTAGTTGTTTTTACTGAGGTGAATCTCTTTTAGTATATCTCTGTTGTTGAGATAGTTCACACGAGGTGCTGCTTTGGGTAGTAAAGTCATGAGTGACTGGGTCTCCTAATATGTACTTATTGTAGCACATTTACAACACTTGTCAACCTCTTTGTAAAATACGCCGTTTTAGAAATGGGTAAATAAGTGATAGGAATATACAAATGGCAGACCCAACAGGATCAGACAGCAACGGTGGTACAACCACAGTGGTATCAAATCCACCCAATGCCCCTACGACCAACACAGTACCCAACACCACAACTAACACGACCACCGTTCAGTTTCAAAATGCGGCCACCAAAAATGAAGTTCTGCCACAATCAAATCCCACTCAGTTTCCTGCATATGACGATGAAGGTAATTTACTACCCGGATATGATCTTGACGAAAACAATAATCCGGTGTTTGCTGGCCAAAGACCACCCACAACAAAAGCAGCCGTTGACACAAACAACGGTGGCGAAGGATTTGGTCTAGGTACACCCGACAATAATGGTGGCTTTGTTAATGCTCAAGGAGACCCAGTTGATGCAAACGGTATGCCTATTGCAGGAGTACCTCCCACAATATTTTCTGCCCCGCTTGCTGATCCATACGCTGGGCTCTCACCAACACAATTGCAAGATCTTGGCGGGGCAGATCCCACAGACCCGTACATCCGTGCCAGACTAGGCATACCACAACTGCCTGGAAGCACACTCATTGCAACTAGTGGATTTGGTTTTGGTAACCTTACCACAAACTTTCCCAGTATTGACAATGCCTTGGGCACTATTAGAAGTTTGTTTAGTAGCACTATAGGTAGCCTGTTCGGCAACACCACTGTCAGTAACACAGCCGCAACCACAGGGTCGGGCGTGGCTGCCCTGGTGGCACCTGTAAATACTTTCACAACAAAAGATACCGCTGGTATATTGGCAGCAGAAGATGCACAACTGGCTGAACAAGCGGCAGCACAAGGAGATGCTAAAGCATTTGGCAAACTGGCCACATCTCCAGTCAGCAACACCACATTGAATGCTGACCAAGCAGACGCTTATTACAACGGCACGGGAACATTAACTGCCGACCAACGCATAGCACAGGATCAACAAACAGCCGCAGATGCTGCGGCACTGTACCCAGGTACAGACAATACCAATCTCAAGAATATTGATGCGGCAGGTGGAGCCATTGCCAGAAATCAGGTTGGCATCTCTAATGCTGAACAAATCATTGCTGAACAAAATCAAGAACTTGCAGACCCCAACATTTCAGATCAACGCAGAGCAGAACTAGAAGCCAACAATGCCAGTCAAGAAAATTATATCAGATTGGCCAACGACAACACCGCAGAACAAGAACTAGTGATTGAAGCCAATGCTGATGGATATGCCGCAGGCGGGGGTAATACTGACAGCGGACAAGGCCCAGGCCAGGTGGCAGCTCTAGTGGATCCTGGCCTACAGCCTGATTTTGTCACGGACGCTGAACAAATTGCCACACGAGACAGAATTGCAGTAGACCAGGCACAAGATTTTAACACCAACGAGGATCCATTTGAAGCGTCAAGATTAGAAGCAGAACAAAATTTAGCCAACCAAGAACCTGCTGATACTAATCTAGATGTTGATCCACTGACCGACGATCAACTTGCAGTACAAGAAGCGTTTCAGCAAGATCAAAGAGATCAGTTAGCATCAGAAAATTTTGTTGAATTTCCTCCACCAGTTGATGCAAACAATACTGGTGAAGGATTTGGCAATGTATTTCCAGATGGCTTTGGTGGATTTGTCAACGGAGATGGTCAACCGACTGATGCCAATGGATCGTTGATACCTACCGGTGATAATTTAACCCAATCGGCTGCACTGGTTGACCCAGGCACTGGCGGCGAAGGTTTTTCAGTTACTCCAGATGGCGATGGTGGATACACAGATGCAGCCGGAAACCCAGTTGACCAATTTGGCATGCCCGTAGAGGCTGTACAACCTACAACCTACCCACCAGCTGCAGTTGATCCATTGTCAACTGGTTATATCACTGATTCAGAACAAATTACAGCCGCCGCCATAGATGCAGGAGGTGCAACTGATTCAAGTCTAGGAGCAGCTGGCGAAACTCTACTTGCCAGCCGCACAGCCAATGCCAAAAATTTAGCCCAAAAACAGGCCACCATACAAGCACGATTCAAACAACCTGGCAACAAAGACTGGCGAGTGAGACTGAGCCTTGGTCCTGGTGCACAGTACCTTTACAATGCCACTCCTGCAGGAGTGTTGAAACCCTTGGCAGCCAATGGCGGAACAGATGGGGTAATATTTCCCTATACCCCCAATATCACCACCACATATTCGGCCAACTACGAGCAGTATGATTTGACACACTCAAACTATCGAGGAATATTCTACAAAAATTCTCGAGTGGGTGATATTCAACTGCGCGGCACTTTCACAGCACAAGACACCGACGAAGCCAATTATCTCCTGGCAGTGATACATTTTTTCCGCAGTGTGACCAAGATGTTTTATGGTCAAGATGATCAACGTGGTACGCCACCTCCCATCTGTTTATTGAACGGGTATGGCGGTTATCAGTTTTCGGATCACCCTGTGGTGGTCAGTGCATTTAATTACAGTCTGCCCAATGATGTGGACTACATAAGAACAACCAACCCCAACAATTTTGGCCTGAACTTGAACAATCGGTACAACCCGTCAGGTGTGAGCTTGCCAGCGGGCGGCGCACTGGCTGGTCTCAACAGACTGCTCAATGCTATACCTGGTGGTCTCAGCAAGGGTGCCCTGCCACGAACACCGGCACCCAACACAGTGGTAGGCAGTGTGACCAACAATGTACCAGCCAGTTATGTACCAACCAAAATGGAAATAGACATCACATTGATACCAGTACAAACACGCAGTCAAGTGAGTCAACAGTTCAGCCTCAAAGGCTTTGCCAACGGTGACCTACTCAAAGGAGGATTTTGGTAATGGCCAACTATGATGCAACTAGTCCATATTTTGAAACTGGATACAGTCAGTTTTTTCTTGACGTCATGATCAACAGACCCATTCCCAAAGAAGATGACGACCTTACATTCACCATCAACGCTACCTATCAATATCGACCAGACCTGTTGGCCTATGACTTGTATGGCATAGCAGGCCTGTGGTGGGTGTTTTATCAACGCAATCCCAATACCTTGCAAGCACCGCCTTTGGATTTCCAAGCAAACACCCTGATCTACTTGCCAAAAATTACCACGCTGAAATCAGCCCTAGGGTTTTAATCCGTGGCTACAGTTGCAGAAATAGACGCGGAAATTGCCAGACTTCAGGCAGAGTTTAATGCGGTGCAAGCAGCCGCAAGAGCTTCTGGTGATATTAATAGTCCTCTTCTAAACACAAGAGAAGAATTAAGAGCTCAACTAGCTAAACTTCGAGCTGAGCTAAGGGTTGCAGTTGCAAAAGAAAACAGCATTCAACCATTGCCTCCGGCCACTGCTAGCCAAGCTGCCAGCGATGACGCACCTCAAGGACCTAACGCACCTGCCGCTGCACAAGTTGCTGACAATGGTCGTATAGTTGCACCACCTGATACCAGCAGTGCCACCACAGCAGATGTCACAGTCACGTCCAACACCGGTGGCAACACAGGCACTAATGCACCTCTACGCACTACTGAACAAACCCAGGCCACCAACGGATACGATCAGGGTATCAACATATACACAGATGAGGGGACATTATCAAATTTCAGAAGAAATCCCGACACTGGCCTGTTGTATGATGCCAGTGGCTTGCCCGGCGGGGTTGATCTAAAAACAGAACCTGGAGTTGCGGCACCGCCAGATGATGCCAAAAACAACAGCACCAGCACAGTACAAGCCACCGCCAATGCCGCAGTAAATGCGCTCAAAATACAAGCTCGACCAAATCCTCTAGATCAGTTTGCCAGTTATACCTATTCAATATCAGTTTATCTACTGAGTGCCGATCAATACACAAGATTGTTACGAGGCAAAACAAAAAAGATCGACGGGTACTTTTTGTTATTTCAAGATGGTGGTGCGCCAGTCAACCGCGGAGGTGCCAAAGACAACATGGGCACCGCTACAAACGTATCTGCCAGCGACAGCGGACGCAACCCATTCTTTCCCAACGACTACTACATTGATTCCTTGACCTTGGATACCAGCCCATTGGGCAAGGCCACTGGTGCCAGTCACATGACAGCATCAATGAAAATGACAGTGAACGAACCCAATGGTATCACCTTGATCGACAATCTATATTCAGCTGTGGCCAACCTGCAGCAAAAAGACGGCAGTGGCAAAGTCAACTACACCGCGGCTGACTATTTGGCCGTGATAAGATTTTATGGTCAAGGTGCAGATGGCAATCCTGTGCAGGTTCGTGCCAGCGGGGGTGCGGCGATAGAAAAGTTTATACCATTCAAGTTGGCATCAATCAACTGGAGCGTTGGCAGCAAAATGGTCAGTTATGAATGGGATTGTGTACCCCAGGGTCTGTTGATTGCAGGATACACTGCTCGCGGCGCTGTGCCACATGATGTGCAGTTGGCCAGCCCTACTGTGGGCCAACTGTTGGGTGGCAATGCAGTGTATTCTGGCGCAGCTCCTAATGCAGCCACCCCTGGCCAATCTACCACTGCCACACAGGGGGATCGCGACCGAGCGACACGTGCTGCCGACGAAGATCGAGACATACCCAAGTCACCAGCAAAAGCCGTGGCCGCACCCACAAGTAAAAAAACCATCACACAAGGACTCATGGCTGCGTTGACAGAGTTTCAGGAAGAATTGACCAAACCACAAAAAGGTCAATCAGTGCCAATATTTGACATAGCCGATAGATACTTTATTAGATTTGTGGATGGCATAGGGTATGACGGCAAAAAAATACCAGCATCTGCTATTGAAAATGCCAAGATTACAATACCACAAGCCAAGATAGATCAACGCCAAGTACCATCTGGCCCGGGCACTACTGGCCAAGGTGGCAGCCCAGACGGACTTGATTCCAACAAACAAGTAATGGACAATGTCTCAAGAACCTTTAGCATCACAGCAGGCCAAATGATCACACAGGCCATTGATCTTGCTATTCGCAACAGTACCTATATCCTGGATCAGGCCTTGGTAATGCAAAACAGCGACGGCCTACAGATACCAAACCCAGACAAAAGAAATTCGCCCATGAGCTGGTTCAACATCATAATGAACGCAGAACCAAGACCGGGTGGCATTGATCCCAAACGCAATGATCATGCATTCGACATCACCTACACTATCAAGCCCTATAGACTACAAAACTTCAACAGCAAATATTTTCCTCCCAGTAAATTTGCAGGTGTACACAAAAGTTATCCCTACTGGTTTACAGGACAAAATACTGCTGTGGTAGAATACCAAGAAACACTGAATGCCTTGTACAGTATCACTGTGAGTGGCAGTGATCCCAAAAACAGTGGCGCAGCCCGCATACGAGAGTTGGCCACTGCAAGTTTACGAGACATTGCCAAATACAACTATGCTGTGACCAGTGGTCAAAGTACTCAAGGGTCAGCAGACACAAGACTCAACGAAACAGCCGCAAACGCTGCAGACTATTTGTTCAGTCCCGGCGACTTAGCCAATGCAAAAGTAAAAATTCTTGGTGATCCAGATTGGATACAGCAAGGCAGTTTGTTCAAACAAATCACACCAGGCCAAAGCGAAGTGGCAGATGTCACTGGTTTTGGTGAAGACGGCAGTATCAGTTTCGAAACAGGAGATGTGTTGTTTGAAATTGTTTGGCAGCGTCCTGAAGACTATGATCTTGCCACAGGTGTAGCTGATCCCTACAGCGGTGGCTATAGAGGTGTGGCCAATAAATCACGCGAACCCATACAAAGCCGAGTTTACACAGCCGTCAAGGTCTTAAGCGAATTTAGACAAGGTTCCTTTTATCAAACCCTTGAAGGAACCCTGTATCAATTCCCACTGCCCAGCAAAAAGAACACAGTAAATGGTGCTTCAGCTTCTACCACCAGCGACTCACTTGATAACGCACGTGCCAGCAACACAGGAGCAGGTGCGCAAAGTAATGGCGCAAGAACAACGGCCAATCAATTAGCTGGAGGTGGTCGTACTGGTATTGCGTTGCAAAATAGAATACAAGGCACAGCCACTACAGATCCACGTTCGGTATTGAGCACAGACGGAGGAACTGCAGCCATACTGGGCGCTCAACAAGCGTCGGCATCACAACCCATTGCCAGATTTGCGGCCAGTAATGCAACCACTGGTGTGGACATCAATGGATTGGATGACAACACAACATTGAATATAAGACCAGCCGCTCCACCACAAGCAGCCACTGACGGCGCAGACAACACAATCTCAGTTACGGCACCAATCAATCCTGGACCTCGCAAGTTGCCAGGAGCAGGTGAAGATCAACCAGGATTGACAGACGTACAGTTGCAACAATTACAAGATGGTATTCCAGCCGACAGCGGAGATCCCACAAGTTCAACAAATCCTAGCAATCAAGATATTGCTACAGACGGAGGCTAATCAATGGCAGAAAGTGTACAACGCAATAAAGGACGTCCCAGCAATTACAAAATGGATCGCGGGGGTGTACCCGCAGAATTTGGACCGTTTGCCGGTATAGTCATGAGCACGGTGGATCCCACACGTGCAGGCCGCTTGCGTGTGTTTATTGATACCTTTTCCGCAGGAACCGAAAACAACATGCAAGATGAAAGTTGTTGGACGACAGTAAGTTACATGCCACCGTTTTATGGATCAACTCCCTTGCAAGGCAACGCCAATTCCAACAACGCCGGCACTTACCCAGGTAATCAAAACAGTTATGGCATGTGGTTCACTCCGCCTGACGTGGGCATGACTGTGATGTGTATATTTGTGAATGGTGATCGCAGCCAAGGTTACTACATTGGTACTATACCAGATCAAGGGCTAGGCAGAATGGTACCAGCCCTTGGCTCAGTGGACAGAACACAAGCAAAAATACAAAATCAAAATCAAGAAAAATATTTTGCCAATGCACCACGCTTGCCAGTAACTGAAATAAACACCAACAACACGGATCTTTTCAACAGTCCAAGATTCTTTGACGGTATAAAACCTGTGCAAAGTGTAGTAGCACAGGCTTTGTTACAACAGGGTCTCATCAATGACACCGAACGCGGCACTATAAATTCCAGCAGTCAGCGTGAAAGTCCAAGTGCAGTGTTTGGTGTTAGCACTCCCGGTATACCAATATATTCAGGAGGCATGAAACCCAATGACATTAGAACCAAACTAAATTCAGGTGAAATAAAGCCCAATGACGCCAAGGTCATTGGTCGAGTCGGTGGTCACAGTCTTGTGATGGATGACGGGGATCTTGAAGGAAACAATGCCTTGTTGCGTTTGAGAACCTCAAAAGGTCACCAGATAACCATGAACGATTCGGGAAATTTTTTCTACATTGTTCATGCTAATGGACAGGCCTGGATTGAATTTGGGGTCGAAGGTACCGTGGATGTGTATGCCACTAACTCTGTGAATGTTCGCACCAAGGGCGATATAAATCTTCATGCTGACCGAGATATAAACATGTTTGCTGGAAGGTTTGTAAAAATAAAAAGCAAGCAAGACATGCAGTTAGACACAGATACTTTTTTAAGTGTACGTGCCCAAGAAGATATCACTTTGTACAGCAAAAACACCATTGGCGTCAAAGCAGATGGCACACTCACACTCAACAGTTCATCAGGATCATGGGGCGCAGGATCTGCACTGGCTCTACAGGCAGGCGGTATAGATCTCAATGGTCCTGCCGCCGGCACAGTGGCCAATCCACAACCATTGACCACGACTTTGTTGGATGATACTGAATGGGACACCAGTCGTGGCTGGATTGTCAAACCCGAATCACTCAAAAGCACAGTTAGTCGTGCACCAACACACGAACCTTATCCGTACCATAACAAAGGTGTGGATGTTGAGGTAGCATTTGAAGAAGGCAAACCTAGTCCGCCACCGGGAGCAGTACCAGTGCCCCCTGGTATTGAAATACAGGCGCAATAACATGGCACAATTTTCATTTACCAGCAGTGACGGCAAATTATTCAGTATTAAAGGTCCTCAAGGACTCACTAGAGAACAAGCCGAAGCTGTGTTTAAAAAACAAGATGCAACAGGTAGTTTAGTGGGATTTCAACCAGGTGATAGTCTCTCTGCTGCTTCACAAGCAGCCGACGGTCTTGCCTCTGCACAAGGACCATTGTCTCAGGCGCAAAGTGGACTTGCAGGAGCTCTTGACAACGTTGGCAGCGTTGCTTCTATAGGATCAATCAGCACTGCACTTGGAGCAACTGGCGGAGCACTTGGTGGATCTTTGGCCGCAACAGCGGCGGGACTGACCGCAGCAGTGGGCCCTGCTGTGTCAGCTATATCTGGCGCAATATCAAAGATATTCGGTGCTGGAAACGCAGGACAACCTTTGGTCAGTGCGGCAGTGATACAAGGAAGCACAGCAGTGTCTTCTATACAGACTATCAACAAGACCATAACTGGTTTTGCAGTAACAAATCCCATCAATGCTTCTGACTTCACAAAGGTTGCCAGCAGTATCACTGGCGATAGTGCTGTGAATGGAATTGGTCCCATGAGTGTGCCAGAAGTTAATGGAGTACTAGCACAAGCAAAGAACTTGGTAAGCCAAGCATCAAATGTTCTCAGTAACAACAAAGGATTGGGATCGTTTGGATTTGATCTCAAACAATTGGAGGACGCAGGCTATGTCAAACCAGGCGTGGCTGCCCTGGCCAAACAAGGTGCCAGTTTATTTGCCACTGTGGCCAAGAGTCCGGCCGCCTGGACTGGCAAGGACGGTATCAAAAGTGCAACTGATTTGCTGGGCAATGCTGGCAAACAAAGTCAAATACAACAGGATCTCATGACCAAGGGTGTTGCAGGGCTAGGTGCGATAGGCATTCCCGTTCAAAATTTGTCAAGTCAAGGTATTGCAGGCATGGCACTGAACGCAGCCAAAAGCATTGCTGACACAGAAGCATTTGCTAAAGGCCTGCCTATTCCTGGCGACGCAACAGGTGCGGTACAAGCGGCTTTTTCCAGTGCAGTGCGTGATGGTGCATTTGCAGTGAATTTGGTCAATACCAAGATACCCACAGCATTTAAAGAACAAGATATTCCTGTGCCCAAATCAGACACAGTGAATCGTGCCACACTGGATGCGGCCAGCACCAGAGTTGTTGGTGATCCAAAAATACCCGTACCCAGTTACACGGCCAAAGCAAAAACAGGCACAGCACAAGATTACATAGACAGAGCCACAGCATACTTTGACAATTATCTTGATCCCACTGCACAAAAGTTGGCCGCGCTGGATCCAAAATTTGCGGCCTTGGAGAATCAACAAACTATTACACAAGCTCAGTATGACGCACTCAACTCTGAACGTGACGCCATCCGCAACTACTATAATATCAATGGTGTTCCTGTGGCAACAGCAATAGTAGAATCGTTTGCCAGTCTGCCCGCCAGCGAACAAGCCACAATTAACGGCACAGAATTTTCGGTCAGTGCTATTTCGGCAAAAATTCAAACCACTTTGGCATTATCAACTCAACAGAAAGAAAGGTTGTATGCATTACAATTCAAGATTGAAGGACGCGGAGAGGGTGAATAAGCACCCATAAATATCATATGGCACAAACATTCATTGGGTTCAACACACAAGGACAATTCAAAAAGTTCACACTCACAGACTTTGAACTGATCAAACGAGATCTATTGAACGCATTCAACATACGACAGGGGCAATTGCCCGGTCGTCCAGCCTATGGCACTGTGTTGTGGGATTTTTTGTTTGAGAATCAACTGGAAGAATTACAAACTGGCATTGTAAACGAAATACAGCGTGTGGCCGGTGGAGATCCGAGAATATACATCAGTGACACACAAGTGTATCCACAGGACAATGGTATTTTGATCGAGATTGAACTACAAGTGATACCCAGTAGCGATGCTCAACGTCTCAGTATCTTTTTTGATCTACAACAACGATCCGCAAGCTATGTATAAACTAAGCCGTTTTTAAAATCCATAAATAAACAATAGAGGCTCAGTATAATGGCAACAACCACAAGACAAACGGCAATATTTGGAGTTGAGGACTGGAAACAGATCTATCAAACCTACCGAGAAGCTGACTTTCAAAGTTATGATTTTGAAACCCTGCGCAAGAGTTTCGTGGACTACCTGCGCCTGTACTATCCTGAAACATTTAATGACTACATTGAATCTTCAGAATACATTGCCTTGTTGGACGTAATTGCATTTATGGGGCAAGCTCTGGCCTTTCGTACAGATCTCAACACTCGTGAAAACTATTTAGACACTGCCGAGCGCCGTGACAGTGTGGTCAGATTGGCCAACTTGGTCAGTTACACAGCCAAACGTAATACCGCGGCTCAGGGTCTGCTCAAAGTTTTTTCAATCAACACCACAGAAAATGTTGTGGATTACCAAGGCATTAATCTTTCCAATCTCACGGTAAACTGGGCCGACCAGACCAACCCCGATTGGCAAGAACAATTCACAGCCATTATCAATGCCAGCCTGGTAGACACACAAAAAGTTGGACGTCCAGGCAATAGACAAACTATTTTGGGTGTGGATACAAACGAATACAGCATTAACCTTGTGCCAGGATTCTTACCTATTGTGCCGTACACTGCCACTGTTGATGGAGTAAGCATGCCTTTTGAAGCTATGACATCTACCTCAGTGGGTGAAACATATTTGTACGAACCATCACCACAGGCCAACCGGCCATTCAATGTGTTGTTCCGCAACGATCAATTGGGTTTTCAGTCAGCCAATACTGGTTACTTTTTTATGTTCAAGCAAGGCGTGTTACAGAATCAAGATTTCAACTTGGCTGAAAAAGTTACCAATCGCACAGTAAACATCAATATTGAAGGAATCAACAATGAAGATCGCTGGCTATTTCAGCTGGACAACGTAGGTAACATAAACCGTGAATGGGAATATACAGAAAACATTTATTCAGCAGCTGCCGAACAAATAGGTACAACGCTGAGGGCAATTTATTCAGTGACATCACGCACAAACGATCAAATAACCATGGTGTTTGGCGACGGCGTGTTTTCAGAGATTCCAGTAGGCACGTTCCGTGCCTATGTTCGTGCATCAAACGGATTGCAATACATCATCAATCCTGAAGAAATGCAAAGTGTGACTATTCCCATCAGTTACATCAGTCGTGCTGGCAATCTTGAAACCATTACATTCACTTGCGGTATCACTCAACCAGTTAGCAATAGCCAGGCACGTGAAACCATTGACCAAATCAAACAACGTGCACCTGCTAGGTACTACACACAAGACCGCATGGTTAATGGTGAAGACTATAATCTTTTTCCATACACACAATACAATTCCATTGTAAAAAGCAAAGCCCTGAATCGTGCCTCAATTGGTACCAGTCGTTATCTTGATCTTGTGGACAACACCGGCAAATATTCCAGCACCAACAGTTTTGGCGCCGATGGTGGATTATGGGAACAAAATATTCTTCCTACCATTTTGTTCACTTATACTAACCGTAACGAAATTGCTGACTTTGTGACCAATCAAGTGCAACCTGCTATTGGTTCAGCCACAATGAGACAGTTTTATTATGAAAATTTTCCTAGAGTTACTTCCAGCACATTGCCCACATACGGCGGCACAACATGGGTAACCGGAGCGTCCTGGACACAAAGCACTACTCTGGCCAATGAAACCACGGGCTATTTCAAGAACGCAGTGTATTCAGTAACATTTCCCACAGGTTCGCCTATTCCTGTGGGATCAACCACAACCACAGCATTTAAATATGCTGTAGTCGGTAGTTTGATAAAGTTTGTTCCACCCGACGGTCAATATTTTGACAAGAATAATAAATTACAAACAGGTGTCCCAACTTCCGCAGACCAAACATTAGAAATTTGGGCCAGCCCCATCATCATTGAAGGCTCGGGTTACAACAATGGATTAGGCAACTTACCTTCCGGAGCAGGACCTGTTACACTCAACAATTTTGTACCAACAGGCGCCTTGGTTGACACAATAATTCCTTTGTTTGTAACTGACATCCCTGTTGATATTGAGCAAAGTATTGCCGAACAAATTTTGTTAAATCGTAACTTTGGTCTGGGCTATGATAATAATGGTGACATTACTGGTACACCTTACTCGTGGTATCTGATTAACAGTACTAATCTAGCACCAGACGCCCCTTGGAGTCAACAATATGCTAATCAAAATGCGCCTGGCGATGATGCATCATGGTTGATACAATTTGTAGTACAAAATCAAAATTACACAGCAACCTTCCGTGGCCTGGCTTACTATTTTGGATCCGTGTTGAGCACAAGATTTTTCTTTTATGATGGCGGCCAAATATATGACAGTCGTACAGGCACAGTGATCAAGGACTTTATCAATGTGTTGGCAGTGAACACTCAGCCAGATTCTACAGATCATCTACCCGGCGATGTCTTCATGACCATTACAGGACAACCAGTAGAGAGCGATGGCTACGTTGATGATTTTCAGGTGTTGGTAGGATATCGTGACAGCGACAACGATGGCGTGCCAGACAATCCAGACTTCTTTAGTGAAATTGTGGCCCCAACGGTGAATTCCACCCAAAAATATATCTATCTACAGAAAACAGTAGACTTTGACAATTTGCAAAGATATCTGTTGGTAGAGCCCGGTGTAGTTACCAGCGACTATGCCACGCTGGCTGCAATTGAATTGCAAAAAAGTGCATGGTCACCCGGTCAAGTGTTCTATGCCTATTCCACTCAAGAATTTTATCAATTGTCAATCACGGTGACTGGATCCAGAACCCTAATCAACGTCACCGACGAATGGATTGCTAGAATTGGTCGTCAAAGTTTGTATTTTCAATATCGTCACAATGCACCTTTGACTTCAAGAATTGATCCAGGCACAACCAATATCATTGATTTGTACGTAGTAACATTGAGTTACTACACTGCCTATCAGAACTGGATACGCGATACCACAGGCACCATAGTTGAGCCCTTGGTGCCTACCATTGATCAATTGTCAACTGAATATCAAGGACTGCAAGAGTACAAAATGTTAAGTGACAATATTATTTTGAATTCGGTGATATTTAAACCCTTGTTTGGAGCCAAAGCAGATGCCAATCTGCGTGGTACCATCAAGGTCATTAGAACCAGTGGCTCAACTGCTAGTTCAAGTGAAATCAAAAGCAGTGTGGTTGCTGCCATGAACACCTACTTCTCAATTGACAAATGGAATTTTGGAGACACATTTTATTTCTCAGAATTGGCAGCATATCTACACCGGCAGCTTGGCACGATTATCAGTTCAGTAGTCTTGGTTCCGTTGGATAGGCAAAAATTCTTTGGTGATTTGTATGAAATACGGTCAACTCCTAGCGAAATCTTTGTCAATGGTGCCACAATCAACAACATCGAAGTTATAGAAGCACTGACCAGTAGCAATCTTCGTACAGCATCTAGCAGTGGAGTGACCTTTGCCGCAGGTGGTAGTAGTGCAAGTATGAGTTCAAATGGCAATGGCGGCAGTAGTGGTGGAGGCGGTGGCGGTGGCGGTGGCTACAATGGTGGCGGAGGATCATATTGATGGCAAACATACGTAGCGTTGATTTTCTTCCTGAAATTTTTCAGACTGATGCAAACAAACAATTTTTGGCAGCCACTCTTGATCAATTGATTCAAGAACCCAACTTTAGAAAAACACAAGGATTTATTGGACGCACAGTGGGACCGGGTGTGGACCCCAACGACAAGTATGTGATAGAGCCCACAAAAACACGCACTGACTATCAACTGGAACCGGGCATAGTAAGTCTTGTGCCCGATACTGATGCCATCAAAAATGTCATCACATATCCAGGATTGAATGATGCTGTGACATTTCAAGGCGGAGATGGCAACCGTCCCGACCGATTGTATTCAAGTGAATACTATTCTTGGGATCCATTTGTTGACTTTGATATTTTTATTAATTTCAGCCAATATTACTGGATTCCAGCAGGACCTGATGCAGTGGATGTGGCATCTACTGGTATTCCTACCACTGACAATTTTGTAGTGACCACCAATGGTGATTCGTACAATTTTTCAGGCATCAATGGAGACAATCCTGTTGTTACGCTGGTGCGAGGTGGCAGTTATACTTTTCAGGTTATCAACCAATTTTACATACAGTCAGCTCCGGGAATTGCAGGAGTAATCCCCGCCACTCCAAATATCAGCAGTAGAGATGTGTATGGCGTGACCAACAATGGTACCGCATCTGGAACTGTTGTTTTTAATGCTCCACTCAAGGACGCACAAAGTTTTTACTATAATCTCACCAGCATTGGTACCATTGACTTGGTTACAGAATTAGCATATGATGACATCAATGGTCAACCCTTGGTTGATTTTCTTGCCTCAACAGGTGGTATTGATTCAACCACCAATTTGGACAATCGCACACTGATTTTTATCAACAATCCTGCAAGAACGCAAAAATATCAAATCACACTCAGCACTGTGAGCGGCATTGTGTATATCCAATTAGCAGAAATAGCCACAATAAACAGTTTACAAAAATGGACAATCAGTTACGGCACAGTGTACAGTAACACACAATGGTACAAAGATCCAGCAGGAGTAATTAGAAGCGTTCCTTTATTGAGTGCAGTTCAAGACACATTGTACTATCAATCTGGAACCAACTCAGAAATATTTGGACGTATAGTTCTTGTGGAACCTGAGAACAGTAGTGATCTCAATATCAACGACATTATCGATCAAAATTCTTATACCAGTCCCAACGGCGTGACCTTTACCAATGGTCTCAAAGTACGATTTACCGGAGACGTGATTCCTTCCAGTTTCGGTTCCGGTACCACCAGCTTTGCATGCACCGCCACCGAAGCAGGTACAAACTATATCACTTATTATGATGCTGTCAATTTGTATGCGGGGCAATCTGTTATTTTCCTCTCTCCAACTCTGGGTGGCCTGGTTGCTGGCACTACCTATTATGTGAGATCAATCTCGGCAAACAACCTCAAATTCACAGTGAGTGCAGTACCAAATGGTCCTGTGGTCACACTTGCTACAGGCACAGGCACTATGAATGCAATTGCTGTCAGCAATCGCGAATATTATGTGAGTGGTGTTGGCACAGCAATTGAATTGTTACCAGTTGAAAATTTCACTGTGTATGAAAGTTACGCTACAGACTACACAGACAGCACAATTGCGATAGAACCTGCAGATCCTGATTACTTAACTATCAACCGTGCCAGTGCCGATCAAAACGCATGGTCAAGAAGCAATAGATGGTTTCATATTGATGTAATCAACGCCACAGCTGAATACAATAATCAGATCGCTGAAATTGAAAGGTACACCAGAGCCAGTAGACCAATTTTACAATTCCGCCAAGACATACGATTATACAACATGGGTACCCGGGGCAAAGCGGCTGTAGACATCATTGACTTTGTGGAAACTGATGCATTTTCAAATGTGGCAGGGGCTACCAGTTATTCTGTAGACGGTTACACCTTGGTTGAAGGCTCGCGAGTTATATTTGCTGCTGATGAAGATGCAGATGTCAGGAACAAAATTTACGTGGTCAGTTTTGCCACGCCAGATACCATTGCACCGTTGATACCACAACCGATTATTGTGTTGACTGAAGCCACAGATGGCGAAGTTGAGGTAGATGAATCTACAGTATGCATCAACGGTGACACCAGTGCCGGACTAACATTTTGGTATGACGGCATTGATTGGATTCAAGCACAACAAAAAACTTCAGTTCAACAAGCACCGTTGTTCAACATATACGACACTGATGATGTGAGCTTTGGTAGTGAAGTCAAGTATCAGTCTACAGATTTCGTTGGTTCCAAATTGTTCAGTTATGCAGTAGGTGATACAACCATACTTGATCCAGTGTTGCAATTTCCATTGCAATATTTAAATATCAACAACGTCGGTGACATTGTGTTCAACAACAATCTCTATGTTGATACATTCACGTTTACCACAGACAATGTCAGCACGGTGACGCCTATCAGTTCAGGTTCCGTAAGACAATATCAAACTCGTACCACATATACCAAGCTGCTTGGTTGGCAAACTGCTGTCACTGAACAACAAATTTATCAACAATTTAAATTTACATACACCCAACAAACTCTTTTGTTGGACATTGCGGTCACTGCTCAAACATCAATCGCAGTGCCAGTAATAAAAATATATGTTGGCAGTCAATTTATTCAACCCAACAAGTATACCTATACTGTGGGAACGGACAGTACGACCATTGTGTTGAACAACACTTATGTGCCTACTGACATTATTGAAGTGCTTGTGATAAGTGATCAAACCAGCAAAGTTGCATTTTATCAGGTGCCTGATAATTTACAAAATAATCCTCTCAACGAAAACAGTCCAGCATTTACACTGGGCACAATTCGCACACATTATCAAAGCATTTGCGAAAATCTTTTGGAGTTGACTGGCCCAATCAACGGTGCAAACAACAGTAGAGATCTTGGTAATATTGTTCCTTATGGCCAAGAGATCTTGCAACAGAGCGCACCATTGACCTTGGCTGGCTATTTCATGCGCAGTGACAGCTACAATATATTTGCATCATTACAATACAACAGTAGAGAATATATCAAATTCAAAGCACAGATGTTGGACGCGGTGTTGACTCAAAATAACATTGCATTCAAAACCACTGCTGAGATTCTTGATCAGGCCATTCAAGATATCACGTTAGGCAAACTAGAAAGTCAACCGTTTTACTGGAGTGACATGCTGCCACAAGGTATCACTACCTACAGCAACAGTTACACTGTGGGATTTACCACAATAACCACATTTGACACTGTGCAAACGTATGATTACGCATCAGCAAATTATCTTGGGCTTTGTGTATACCTTGACAATGTGATTTTGGTCAGAGATCAAGATTATGTTGTGGCCACTGACGGTCCACGAATCACAATATTAAGCACTCTTGCCTTAGGCAGCGTAGTCACAATCAATGAATACAGTGCCACTTACGGCAATTTTGTACCCAATACCCCCAGCAAAATGGGACTGTATCCAAAATACGAACCAGAAATCACAACCTTGGTGACTTCAAACGCCAATGGCGAATTTATTATTGGACATGATGGCAGCCAAACCCCAGTTTTTGGAGACATCAGAGATCAAGTGCTGTTGGAGTTTGAAACAAGAATCTACAACAACATCAAACAAGATGATAATCCAGTACCACTCACTATAGAAAATGTTTTGCCAGGACAATTCCGCGACACAGGATATACCTTTGAAGAAATCAATACCATCTTTGGTACAGATCTCTTGAGTTATCTTGGCTGGAACAAATTAAACTTCAAAGAACAAACATTCAGTGCCACAAATGAGTTTACCTGGAATTATAGCAATACCACCAATCGACTCAACAATGAAAATCTACTGGGTGCCTGGCGCGGCATATATCGCTATTTTTACGACACTCAACAGCCAAGTTATGCTCCTTGGGAAATGCTGGGATTCTCCATAGAGCCCACCTGGTGGCAGGATAGCTATGGTCCAGCTCCGTACACTCAAGACAACTTGGTGCTATGGGATGATTTGGAAGCCGGTCTTGTGGCAGATCCTGTGGCTCCTTATTACAAGCCCAACTATGCAAGACCTGGATTGACTTCAGTCATACCCACCGGTGGCGAAGGAGAATTACTAAGCCCACAAGACAGCGTAGTAGGTGGGTCTGTGTTGAATCAAAGTGTCAATGCAAGATATCAAAAAAGCTGGGCCATTGGTGATGGTGGACCAGTTGAAGCTTCCTGGTGGAACAGTTCTTCATATCCGTTTTCTGTCATGCATGTGTTGGCAGTCACACGTCCTGCCAAGTTCTTTGCACTGTTTGCTGATCGTGATCTGTATCAATTCAACACGGATTACAATCAATACCTTTACAACAATCGCTACAGATTGGATGCCAATGGTATAGAAGTCTATGGCGGAGAGTTCAATGCATCGACAGGGGTGACAACTCCAGTCAGCAAAGCCAGTTATATCAATTGGATTGTGGACTACAATAGACAAACTGGTGTGGATTCAACTAACCTGTTGACCGCAGATCTCAAAAGTTTAGACGTGAGATTGTGTTATAGAATGGCCAGTTATTCTGACAAACAGTATGTGAAATTGGTGACTGAAAAGTCCAGTCCCAACAGTGTGAACACAACCTTGACAATTCCCGATGAGAGTTACAATATATTATTGTACAAAAATCAACCGTTTGATCAAATCAAGTACAGCAGCGTGGCAGTACAAAAAGACAGCAGTGGTGGATATGCTGTATTTGGGTACGGAACCACACAACCTTATTTTGAAATATTACAAAGTCAAGCTGTGGGCAAATTGCAAGAATACAGTGCTGGCGGCATCAGTGTGCGTGTGCCAACTTTCTATTCTGATAGTGTGGTGCAGGTTCCTTATGGATTTGTGTTTGCAAATGAAACTGCTGTGAGTGATTTCTTGATCAGTTACGGCAAATTATTAGAAGCCCAAGGACTTACATTCACAGATCAGGTAAATGGATATGTGTTGGATTGGCCACGAATGGTAAATGAATTTTTATACTGGAGCCAGCAAGGTTGGGGTACCAATTCACTTATCAATTTGAATCCGTTGGCCGGTGGGCTCACAGTTACCCGTCCAGGTGCAGTGGTTGACAGCATTGTGACTGAAACCAGTGAAAATTTATTGTTGGATCAGAACTCAACGGAGATACCCACACGAACACTGAATGTTGTGCGCCTGGGTAATACCTTTAGCATACAACCATTGAGTACTCAAAGCATCAGCTATGTCAATTTGAGATTTACCAACTACGAACACATGCTGGTATTGAGCAATCGTAGCACCTTTGGTGATCTAATATATGATCCAGTTACTGGTGCACGGCAAAATAGATTGAAGCTGGTGGCAGTGACCACCAATGACTGGAATGGTAGTGTAGATACTCCAGGATTTATTTTGAATCAAAACAATGTTCAAGAATGGACTGGCTTGCGTGGGTATAGCAAAGGTGAAATTGTCAAGTACAAAAATGTGTATTGGTCAGCATTGACTATAGTTCAACCCAGTGCTACCTTTGACTTTAACGTTTGGACACAAAGCGACTATACACAAATTGAATTGGGTCTTTTACCCAACTTGGCCAACAAAGCAGATCAACTGGCCAACAGCTACAACATAAATTCAGCTAATATTGAGACAGACAACGATTTGTTGAGTTATGGATTGATTGGATTTAAGCCGCGTCAATACTTGGCTGCATTGAATCTTGATGATGTGAGTCAAGTAAATGTGTATCGACAATTTTTGGGAACCAAAGGTAGTCGTCAAGCCACCGATTTATTCAAATCTGCTAATCTTGGAAAAGAAGCAGCAGACTACACAATCTACGAAAATTGGGCAGTACAACGTGCTGTGTATGGTGCCAATGCCAATCGTAGTTTCCTTGAACTACGATTGGATAGAGCATTACTCAGCGCCAACCCAAGCCTGGTTCAGGTAACTGTGCCGCAACAAGCAAGTGCAGCAGACCAGCAGATATTTTTAGAAAATGTATGGCGCTCAAGCCGTGCATTGACCAGTACAAGTATTTTACCAACCACTACTGAATTGCCCACGGACACAGCATTGCCCGGTGCTGGATATGTCAATCTCAACGATGCGGACATCACAGTATTTGACATTACAGACACAGCCAGTCTTGCTGCCAATATTGATTCTATCCAGGTAGGTACCAGTATATGGGTGGCCAAGATCAATGACTATGATTGGAACATTTATCGCGCAAGATCAGTGCCGGGACAAATTCAACATGTTTGTGACAACTTGAATGGCACCAGCCGGGTGATCTTTAGTGGACAGCATGGATTAGTAACTGGTGACAAATTAATTATCAAGGGATTTGATAGCGAAATCAACGGTGTGTATCAAGTGCTTGGTGTTCCCAATCTCAACACTGCGAATATAGCGTTTGCATTTACTAGTGATCGTGCAGTTGCAAATGGTACAGGAATTGGACTGACATTGCAAACCGCGCGGGTGGCACAAGCCAGTGATATCGCTCAGTTGCCGTTGGCACTGGACACATTGCCACTGTCAAAAGTTTGGGTAGATAACGATGGATATTCACTTTGGGAAGTGTTAGAAAAAAACAATGTGTTCTCAAGTGTGGTGGAACTTAGTCCTGAATTATTGGATGCCAGCGAACAATATGGCGCAAGTGTAGCACAGGCTCAAAACAGATTGGCTGCTTTTGTGGGTAGTCCGCGTTATGGATTCAGTACAGGAACTACCAAAGGCGCTGTTTATGTTTATTTAAAAAGTTTCAGTGATCAATATATTCCAGTAAGTCCATTGGGCGAAGGTGATGCAATACTCTCAATAGACACAACAGGAGTAAGAGGGTACGGAAATGCTATAGATTTTGGTAATCAAAATTGGGCAGTGGCAGGAGCAAGTGCAAGCCTGGGTCCTGCCAGTCAAGCTGATAATGGATATGCTGTTGTAATATTCCGCGACCCAGTGTTGGCAGTTCCTGATTCTATTCCGTTTGCACAATGGCAGTTGCTCACACAACCCGCAGGATATGGAACCTTGTTAACTGGCGCAGGTGAATTTGGTTACAGTGTGGCCATGAGTTTGGATGAACGTTGGATGTATATCGGAGCTCCGGGACTAAACAGTGTACATGCCTATGGGTACCATGATTGGCAAAATCAAGTAATCAAAGTCACGGGTGATGGCACCACTACTGTTTACACCATTGACAACACAATTCAAATCAACAACGACTATCAACTTAAAGTTACCTTGAACGGTCAAGTGCAGACGGTAGTTACTGATTACACTATAGATGCAAGTTTTAGCATAGTTACCTTTCTTACAACACCAGGAGTGACTGCCGCAGGCAGTTTTGTACCTGGACAATCATACTCTATTTTGACTGTGGGAACAACAGACTTTGTGGCCGTTGGTGCCAGCGCCAACACTGTGGGAGTTGAATTTATAGCTACCGGTACAGGTTCTGGAACTGGCACTGCTCTTGTGCCCACATTGATTGAATTTTCACGATACAACAGTTTCCAAATTCCATACACGGCTGTGACTTACAATCTTGACGATGATATCAACAATGATGGAAACAGAGTTGGATTGTTTACTGCCACCGATATATATTCATTCAGTATGAGTTTGAATGGTGATTTGTTGCGTCCCAATATTGATTACACGTTTGCGGGAACCACAGTGACATTTATTGTGGCTCTTACAAGTATTGATATTGTTGTGGTCAACGCCAAGGGATATTTTGAATATGTTGCCACCATCGATTCCAGTTCTGTTACAGGTGGATTAACAGCCGGTGACAGATTTGGACAAAGTGTTTCATGTTCTACAGATGGTCGTCAAGTCATGATTGGAACATCCAATCGTACTATAGATGGAAAAGTCGAAGCAGGCACAGTGTATGTGTTTGATCGCAATGTGCAACGGTTTATTTGTGCAACCACTGCAACCAACACCAACTTTACAGTGTTGGGTGGTACACCAACTGCTCCAGTCAGTGTGATAGTGAATAATGAATTTTACATAAATGAAACCGATAGTGTAATTGGAGCTGACAACTCATTCACAACAAATGCAGCCACGGTCACAGTACCAGGTACTTTGCAAGTTGGAGATGTGGTTGAGATTGAAACAAATCAATTCCAACAGCAACAGCAAGTTGACCAGCATGTGGTTGCAGAATTTTCAAACTTTGGCCAGGCTGTGGATATGTGCAGTAACAATTGCAGTTTGTATGTGGGGGAACCACAAAGCAGCCAACAGACTTTTAAAGGTGGTGTGGTTGAACGTTTTGTTAACCAAAGCCGTGTGTATGGCACTTTGGCCTGCGGCAACCCATTTGGCACATTGACCCCTGGTAATACCCTACGAGTGAACAATCAAGACGTGGTAGTGCCAGGAGCTTGGTCTTCGGCCACAGCTTATAATCCAAACACAGTGGTCTATAACACCAGCGGC
>Ga0181358_1000241_pt1 | contig 24944 bp, 10 predicted proteins | sample Fa13VDMM110SD_FD_130096 | JGI IMG/M metagenome (GOLD analysis project Ga0181358, IMG submission 130096) | Freshwater viral communities from Lake Michigan, USA - Fa13.VD.MM110.S.D | ecosystem: Environmental > Aquatic > Freshwater > Lake | place: USA: Michigan | collected 2013-09-24 | reverse complement strand
TCAATTCCTTTAACGGCTCTAGCTGTATTTTTTAAGAAATTAGCTGATGTTAAAAAGAAACTTCCTCCTAATGTTTCAGGGGCAAGTAATACACCAAGTGCTTCTTCAGTAATAGCTTCTGCCATAATACCTGCAGAATAACCAAAGTTCATTACTAAATTATTTGTAAATCCAAAGACTCCTCCTTTACTAGATTGACCAATAGCTGCTGCACTGGTATAAGCTTCAGCATCTTCAAGATCACTAGAAGTAAAATCTCCTTGAAGCATTTTACCCATACTTTTCCAACCACTTCCAAAACCTCTACCAAATAATGGTATAAAAGAATGTTTCATCATTCTAGAAAAGTCATCTACTTTACTAGTTCTAGAATTAAATAAAGCTTCATTATCTCTTAGTGGTGAGAAACCTATCTTATCAAAAGCTTCTTGTCCATATGCATTATATCTCTTATAAAAAGCATTACCATCAGGTCCAGCATCATAAGAATATATTTTTGCATAACTATTATTATCCTGATTAGTTTGTATCTTAGCTCTAATATCACTACCTAATGCATTTTTAATATCTTGAAAATTAGCATTTTTAGGTACTCCTGTTTTATTAGGCGGTTGCTGTACTAATGTTTTTCTTACATTCTGTTGAGGTTGACTTAAACTATCTAAGCCTGGTAGTGTAGGAAAAAATTTATCTTGTGAAGGGAAGTTTATTTTGGGTGTAGAAATCTTGTCTCCTTCAAAAGCTGCTAAACCTTTACTATCAATTGTGGGTGCATTAATTCTACCATACTCTGGTCCTAAAGGATCTAAAGAATTAAAACCATCATTAGTACTCGCCATTTTGTAATTGTATATTAAGGTTATTAATTTTTGGAGTTATGTCACTTGCAAATTCTTTTCTAAGTCTTTCTATATTATTACCATGATTAGTAGTATTATTATAATCTGTTATCATTTCATATTTACCTTTCTCAGGATTCCATAATGGATAATTCATAGAAACATTATAATCACCAGTTCCAATTTTATTTTTTTCAATCTGTAATTTATAATTTGGATTAGCTGGATCACTATAAGTATAAGAACCATAATAATCTATATAAGATGCTAAGGGTGAATTAAAAGAACTGGTATATAAATCATTAGATAATTCTTTAGAATCTGCAATATAAGATATACCATTTTTCATAATAAGATTATACTGATCTCCTGATATTATACCAGGTGAAGTATCACCATCTTTATTTTTTGTATAGACATAACCTTTTAACCATTCAGCATCAGGATAAATTACCATAGCAGCTTTGTTTACACTACCACCAGCTATAGGTGCAACACCTATCTTAAAGTTACCCATTTTACTTTTAGGTTTCATCATCTCAGATCTGATAGCATTTAATATAGAAATACCAGCATCATTTCTGAAACCTTCTTCAGCTCTTTTATCAAAAGCTGTTTTGCTAATACCATCAAATGTAACACGGTTTTTATTTGTACTGCCCCAATCTATTTTATCAATATCTCTAAGCATTTGACCAAACTGAATATTTCCTTTTGTATGTACTGCTTTAGGATTAACAAAAGTACCAGTAAGACCTGCTGAGAATAATCCAGAACCACCCATTTCACCTAGTTGATCTAAACCTGGTAAAGAATTTGCTGTTTTTGCTATTCTACCAGAAGAGTAAACTTTACCAGCTTCTTTAACCATTTCATCATAATCTTGTGCAACAGAATTTATTTCAACTAAATTAGTACCACCAATTACTTTTTGAATCTCTCTTCTTTTTTCTAACAAGTCTTGTACTCTTGGATCTGACTTAGCTCTTTTTGTAGCAGCAGCTCTTTCTACTAAATTTCTTGAACTACCCGTCATATACTCATCATAAATATTACTTAACTTATTACTAACATCTTTTAATTGGATAAGCTTAATATTTCTATCAGATGATTTGCTGCTATTAGCTCCTTTTGTTAAAGAGTTTACATATTCTTCTTTAGTATTTAAATGACCATCTTTATCATATAAGTTTCTAGCTTTTTCACCAAACTTTCTTACAACTTCATTTTCTACAATTTTACTACTTTCTTTTGTCCAATCTTTATTTGCTTTTAAGTAATTAGTATAGTCTGAAAAGTTTAATGCTGATGCTTTATAATTATCATACTCTTCACCTTGAAAACCACTTAATTGACCATTTTGACTAATCCAAGTACTCATTTTATTTTTAATCTGTGACAAGTCTTTTGTACCAATTTCAGATGTAATGAAACCATAACTATTAGAACCATTTAATTTTTCAGAAAATTTATCTAAACTGATATTTTTAAATCTACTATAACCTAGAATTTCGGTAGCCTGATCTTTAGTCATCTTACCTTCTTTCATAAATCTTTGAATTAAAGCAACTGTATTTGATAAATAAGGAGCTGCATATTGATCAGTTTGCATTCTTGCAATCTTAGAACTAACTTCTTTTAGATTTAATCTATCTGTTGCTGTACCTTTATCATTAGGTATTACAAAAGTTTCATTAAAACCTTCAATAGCAACTACTTGACCATTTTCATCAACACGGTGAGTACCTGCATCAAGTCTAGCTTTGTTAAGCATATTTTTTTCATCACCCGCATTTCTAATTTTTGCAGCTCTTTCTAAGCCAGCATTTCTTGCAGATATTTGTTGCATACTATACTTGTGTTTATCAGCAAGTACAGCATAAGGATTTGCATCAATGTCTTGTTTAGCATCTTTGTAAGCAAATATATTGGCAGCTTCATCTAAATCTTTTTGCATAAGTAAAGAAGCCATACCATTATCTACTTTGTATCTTAAAGATTTAATATCTCCATAAGGGTTTTGAAAACCAGTTGAAGTAGTAACAGTTTTTGATTGATCACCATTGATCATTTCATTATCTTGCTCTGCTCTACTTAATACTTTATCATTGATACCTTTATTAGTAGTATAAGCTTTTAGTAAATCATCTATTTCTTTAGTGCCTTTACCTTCTTCTTTTTGTTTTTCTAAGTCTTTTATTTTTTTATCATAAGCTGTAGAAACATCTTTTAACTGGTTATATCTTTGTACAGATCTATCCTTTAATACAGTAAAACTATCTTCAAGATATTTCATTTCAGCTTTTTCTTTGTCACCACCAAACTGAGCTGCATTACTATAAGCATAATCTTTTCTATTTACAAAAGATTGACTTTTATATACAGCTTGTATACCCGGATCTGCACCTAATTGAGATTCAAATAGTTTTTGCAATGGTTCAATTAATTGTTCACCATTTTTATTTTTAACTATAAATCTACCATCTTCTGAAAAGTCTACTGTTTCAATTGATAAGCCTGCATCTTTAGCTAATTTTTGTGCTTCTTTTATAGTATTAACATAAGGAGTATATTGAACATTACCAAAAGACATAGCATCTGAAGAAGAAGCCGTTTTAAATTCATCCTTCATGTAATCCATTTCTCTTAAACCAACATCCCAAAATTTACCTCTTTGCTTATCATCATAAGCTCCTTTATAGGATTGAGCCATCCCATATTGATTGTTAAAGTTTTTAGTCCAAGCCATATCTTTCATTAACCCTTTATCTTCATAAAAAGGTTTAAAGATTTGTGTAGCTTGAGTAACATTTTGCTCTAATGATAAATCTAATTGAGATACTCTTTTAAGTTGAAACTCAACATTATTTAAATAATCATCTTTCTTTTTAATATTATCATCTCTAGTAAGATCAGCATTAAAGTACTGACCATACATTTTATTTAAAGCCTTCCAGTTAGTATCATATTGCGTTTGTTTAGTCTGCAATACATTACCATAAAAATTTAAATCTGGTTGAAAAGGTTGAAATTGGGGTATATAATCAGTTACTCCTTGTAAGTATGTTGCCATAATAATTATCTATATTGTAAAACTATTAAAATTTTATAAGTTTATTAAACTTGTAATGTTTAAAGCAAGTATGGAAAAATATTATCAGTATATACAAAGCCTCCATTTGCAAAAATTGCTCCACCTAATTTTTTACCAAATTTAAGTTCTAATAATTTTTGTTGTATTTTAGGTTCATAACCTGAAATGCTTTGTGCATATTCTTCTGCTGTCATTTCATCTTCACCAGGTGTAACTGTTTTATCTGTTGGTGTATAATTTACCATACCACCTGTACTAGGATCAACTTGATAATTAGGATACATTTGATTCATGGCATCAGTCTTGCTTCTATTAGTTAAAGCAGTATTATATGCTTGACGCATATTAGCTCTACCAGCTGTTTTAGCATTTTGAAACTGTTGATTAGCAATTGTATTTTTATCATAAACTCTATTAGCCATTTGTTGGTTCATCATTTGTTCTTGGTTTCTTATACCTACTTGTTGACCTTCAAATTGATTTGCTATATTAACATTTTGATTATTAATATTAGATAATGTGTTAGCCGCTTGTGCTGCTCCTTGTCCTTGTATAGCAGATAGTCTAGCACCTTGTGCTTGTGGTCCTGCAAATTGACCAGTAGCTTGTGCAGCAATGTTTGCTTGTTCTGATTGTGCAGCAAGTTCTCTTGTAGGATCTAAAAATGTAGGTCTTGGTTCTTCAAGATCAACTCTTGCTTCCCAAGGCATTTGTTTTTGAATACCCATAAGTTCTCCAAAAGCTCCCATAGTATTTACAGTATCTTGTAACCACCATTTAGGATTTTGTCTAGGAGGTGCACCAGCAACTTGTTCATTAACTATTTCATCTTCACCACACATACAATCTTCATCAGTCTCAATTTCAAATACAGATACTTCACCTGTTTCAGGATCTGTACATTCACATTTCTTTTTACCTGGAGTTGTTTCTACTGGTTCATCTTCTAATTGTAAAACATCATAGTCTTCTTTATTTAATACTTCTTGTCCTTTTTGAATACAACTACCCCATTTGCTTTTTATTACATTAGGATTTAATCCATGTGAACTAGCAATTTCTTGAACAGTTGCTCCTTTTTTAAGTCTATCACATATACTTGCTTCCCATTTAACTTTATCAAATTTACTAACATCACCTTTACCAATCTTACGTTCTTTTTGATATTCTCTCTCTGCTTCAGTTATATTTCCTTTTTGACAAAAACCATTTACAAGTCTATAACCTTCTGGACATTTTTTACCTTTAATTTTTTTAATTTCTTTAGCTTTTTGTCTTCTTGCTTCAAGTTCTGCATCAGTCATTGCTCTGTCTTTACCACCACCTTTGTCATATCTAACCATTCCACCATAAGCCATTTCATTTGGATCATTATAGAAAGGCATATCATAACCACCCATCTCCATACCATACATAGCCATTGGTGCTTCTTGCATTTCTTCTGGTGCTTGTTGTTGCATAGCCATCATTTCTTCTTCAGAAACAGGTTGTTGCTGTGATTGAGCACCTTGCATTTGCTGCATAGTATTACTTACTATTTCTTGCACTTGTTCTTCAGGCATACCTAATTGAACAAACATTTGCATAATAGTTTCTGGTGGTACTTGATTTTGCAATAAACTAGCTGTTACTTCTTGAGGATCAGATCCTTGTTCTAAAGCTTGACTTACTTGTTGCATTAAATCTTGTGATTGATCTTGTTGCATACCTTCTTGTGCTCTTCTTAATCTTCTCATACCACCATATCTCATCATTTCTTCAGGCATCTCTTCAGACATTTCTTGTGGTTGTGCAACTGGTTCACCATTAGGCATGTTCATTGGCATTTCTTCAGAAGGTCCTTCTGCTTCTTCACCTTGTGACATTTGTTCTTGAGGTTGTTGCGGAGCTTCTTCTTTTGGTATAAGATCTTCTTCTGCTATACCCATAGCTTCCATATAAGGTTTAGCTATAACTGGAATACCTTGAGGAAATCCTTTTTTACTTTCTTGAGCTAAAGCTAAGGCTCCTAATTTAATAGTGTAATTCTTAATCATCATCTCAGCAGTTTTTCTTGCTAACTTATCTGAGTTAGGATCTTGAAGAAGTGCTCTATATTTATTTAAGTCATACTTTTTAGAAAGTTCTGCTGGTGTATAAGATTTATTATTCTTTACACCAAACATTTTAAGTATAGAAGGGTCTTTAATAATCATAGATTTAGTATCACTGAATATGAAACTATCATCTGGAAGATTAAGTGGAACTCCACCATTAGTATGTCTAGGTCCTTTTATATCATAGAAAGAAGGCATGCTACTACCATCAATATTACCTATTACAGTTTCACCACCTTCAGCCTCCAAGTTAGCTTCTTCTCTAGGAACAGCTTTTAAAGTTTTAGAAACTTTCATATTAGGCTCACCTATATATGCATTGTAGTCAGCACCACCCATTGATGGAACATCATTTACTAAACCACCTCTAACTTGGTAACCTGTTCTAGCTTGTGGCAATTTTTTAATTCTTACTTTCATGGTTTCTTATTATAAATATTCTACTTCACCTCCATTAGCAAGGAAATCTGCTAACTCTTCTTCTGTCATGTCAACTTCTTCATCTTCATAGTAGTCATCCATAGCACCACCATATTGTTTAGATCTACTGTTCCATGTTTGACCCATGTCAGCAGCTCTATACAAACCTGTATTAGTATCATAATCACCACGGTCTCTACTAGGATCAACAGCATAAAGATTTTCTGCATTCATTCCTTCATACATTTTTTGATCTCTACCTTTATTTCTGAACCTATCAATTAATCCAGCAGCTCCTCTTACTCCAGCATTAACTGTTGCTAATGATCCTTCAGGATCTATATCCCACATGCTTTTAGTCTTAAAGTCCATTGAGAAATTACCTGGTGTAGCTTGGTATTCTTTTTTAGCTTGATCACTAGATAATTGATTTTTATCCATTTTAATTTCTTCAGGTTGTTTCTGAGTATTAACAGGAACTTTTTCATTAAAGCTTTGTTGATCATTCCAAATAGAAGAAGGTTGTAAACCTTGTATACCTTCATTAAGAGTAAGCATATCTACATTAGACATACCTACTAAAGCAGGGTTATCAGTATATGTAACTGGAGAATTTCCACCACCTACAAATCTATTAAGGTCTCCACCATATTGTTTAAAAGGACTGTTAAAAGGATTTTTTAAAAGTGTGTCTACTGGATTATTAGCAAAATTTTCTAATCTCTTTTTCTTTTGTGCTTTTCTTTCTTGTAATTTATCCCATTGCCAAGTTTCAGGATTTCTTTCTTTTTTATCAACATTATAACCAAGATCTCTTAGATCATTTTTATGTTTTTCTTCTAAAAGTTGTTCTTGTTTATCTAATTTATCTACTTCTGCATAATAAGTTTTAGCATCAAGTTCTCCTGATTGTCTTTTACTTAGTAAATCACCTCTAGTTTTATTTAAATTATCTTTAGGTCCTTGATAAGAAGTATTAAAATAATTTTCTTCTTTTGATAAATTAGGATTTTTTCCAACACTATTTAAATATTGATCTACTCTTCTTTGAGCTTCTTCAGGAGTAGCTCTTTGAACAGGTTGATTGTTACTAGCAGGTCTATTAGTATTTACTTGTCTATTGTTTTGTCTATTATTTTGTCTGTTATTTTTATTAGTTTTCATTTGATCTGCCCATTCTCCCCATTTAGAATACATACCACCTTTACCATCTCTACCAGTTAAGACTTCTTCACCAGGTATAACATCAGCTTCTGGTTGATATTCTTCTGGTACACTAAATAACTTTCTAGGATCATTATAAGATTCATAATCTGCATTTTTAGTAAAAGAATTTTCAACAGGTTCTTCAGTAGTATTATCAGGATTATCCATCATACTTGTAGCAAAAGGTCTTTGACCTAATTCATTTTGAGGAGAACTCTGTAATATTTTTTGAGACTCTTGTTCTTGAATCATTTTATCTTTAGCAGCTTTTTCATTTTGTATAGTATTTCCAATAGGATCTTTAAAAGCATTTGGTACATTAGAATCATCAAGTTTTTGTTGAGCCGGTGCTGATACAAATGGACTTAACCCTAATGAAGAAGGGGACTTCTGAGAAGGTTTAAGATAATCTTTAACAGAATTAGTTTCTAGTTTTTCTTCATCTCTAATTGGATGATCTAATGGGAAACCTGCATAAGGATCTAAGTTAGCATCAGATGCACTTAAGTTTTGTTTTTCTCCTCTAGCTAATTCTCTAGCAGTTCTTCTTTCACCTCTTCTGATAGCACCAGTTGCACCAGCACCTAATCCTTCAGTATTAGAAAAAGTTTTTCCGGCATCAGTTGATTGAGCACCAGGTGTAGTACCTTGACCAGGTAATGTAATCAAGTTTTGTTTTCTTGGATCCATTTGTTGGTTACCGTAGTTAATGGTATATTTCTTAGGTCTACCAAACATACCTGACTTAGTAACATCAAGTGATTGTACTTGTGTATTAGGTCCAAAACCCATACCAGGTATATTAGCTCCACTTAGTTTATCATAAGGACCTCTTCTCATTTGAGCCCATGAACCTCTATTGGTTGCTATATTAGCGGGAAACAAACTACCAAAAGCATTGAACCCATTATAACCTACATTAGCATATGGATTTGATTGTTGCTTTTGCATATATTCTTGTTCCCATTTTTTTCTTTCTTGAGCAAGACGTGTTTCATAATCTGTATCTTTTTTAGGATATCTATCATTTATAGAACTTCCAAATCTTGGATTATAATTATCAACTACATTATTTGGATTACTTACTGTTCCTGACCATGAAAAATCATTTTCATCTGTTTCTCCTTTATCTTCATAAGTAGTTAAACCACCATATCTAAAATAAGGATCAGTAGTATCTTTAGAATATACATCATCTATGTCAGATTGATCTATGTCATTACCACCATAAATAAACTTGTATAAATCTGGATTTTCAGAATCTACAAAACCACCAAATGGATAATTAGAGTCTCCACCATATTGTTTTTTAGCTTGTCTTGTTCTTTCTAAAGCACTGTTTGGTCCTCCAAAACTTGGTAAGTCTGGTAAGTAATTATAAAGGTCTGATAAATTTTCAGCAGCATTTTGTCTGTTCTCAGAAGCAGATCTATTAAATACATTTTTTTCTACAGGAGCATTAGGAAATTCTAATAAATCAACATAACCAGTTTTTTTATCTTCAGGATAAACTCTATTTTTTTCTAGATTATTAAAAGGTACTGTATTCTTTTTAGTTATTTTACCAACAGGTTGTGTTTGAGCAGTATGTTTACTTGGGTCTCCTTTAAATTTTATATAAGAACCATCATCAGCTTTTCTGTAATAGTAACCTTTATTATTTGGTAAAGTAGCATATAAAGAACTTTTATTTTCTCCAGCTTCTAATCTAGCAAGACTACCTTCATTACCTACATTAAAATATTGATTTTTGTTAGGATCAAAGTATTTCCATTTATCATCAAGTCTCATATACTTATATGAAGAACCTGGTAAACCTTGTAAATAAAGATCTTTTTGTTTATTCTGTTCTCTTGTAGCTTCACTATCATTTACTACAGCATCTGTAGCTTCATCATTTACTTGTATTGCTTTTCTTTCACCATCAGCTCCACTGTTTTCTTGAACATTACTAGCTGTACTTCCAGGAGTTGTATTTGAAGCTGCAGCATCACTAGATTTATTAGTAGCTGTATTACCCGGTGTATTAGTTCCTACTTCTTTTGTAGCAACATCATTAACTACTTTAGCTACTTCTTCTGTAATAATTCTACCTTTTGTTTTACCTCCTTTTTTAGTTGTTTGACCATAACCATAAAAACCAGCACCCATACCAGGAAAGCCCATACCAGGCATAACACTTGGCATACCAAACTCCATAGAGTATTCTTTAGGTCTACCAAATAAACCAGTTCTTCTTACATCCATTTTAGTAACAGGAGGCATACCATAACCAAAGCCAAAACCTCTAGGCATTTTAGGTCTTCCAAATAATCCTCTTCTTGGAGCCATCATTTGATTACTATAAATGTTTGGAACTGAATTACCTTGATTATTCCATTCAGAACTACTCCAAGGTTTTCCAGTATTAGGATTAATTGCAAATCCTGGATCACGTTGCATACCACGAACAGAAGGATCCATTTGAATACCATCCTGTGCTTGATTAATTTGATTTTGATCTTGATCAAATATGTTACCTGTAGATTGAGAAAACAATGCTAAGTGATGCATTGGGTTTTCAAAATCTTGTCCTTGATAAATATTTAAATCTCCTGGTCCTGGTTGTTGTCCACCTTGTTGAGCCATAGGATACTGTTGCATCTGTTGTTGCTGTTGCATCATTTGATCAAACTGTTGTTCAGCTTGTTCTTTAGCTTTAGCTTGTGCAGAAGTATTTTGTAATGTACCAATAAAAGCTTGTAATTTATTTTTTCTAAAATCAGCTCCTATAGGATCACTATCATTAGTTTTTGTTTGCTCAGCACCACCTGCTTGTTTTTTAACTAAAGATACCTTTTGTTTAACAAAAGCATTTTTAGCTTTCTTATATGAGCCACCAAACTTCATAACTAAATCAGAAGCAAAGGCATCTTCATCACTATAGTCTTCTTCTTCATCTTCTGCAACTATTTCATTTGACATGTCATTGTTATAATCACCACCATAAAAGTCTTCTTCTATTTCTTGTACTGGTTCTGATTCTTGAGTTGCATATTGATCTTCTTCCTCATCTTCTTCAACTTCATTTTCTGCTTCAGTGTCTCTTTGACTTTCTAATGCAGAATATATTTGATTATAAAATTGATCAATAGACAAGGGATCTAAACCTGAACTGTTAGATATTTTCATAACAGTTTCTTCTTTTGGTCTACCATTTGAAATATCACTAATTATCATTTGAGATAATTGATCTTCATTAGGTCCTTCTGTTTCTTGAGGATATCCCATAGCATTAGGATCAGGCATACCACCTTCTTGAGCTTTTTGTATAAAGCTGCTTAGTTTATTTATAACTTTTCCTTGACCGTCTGGTGCTTTATAAATTCTAACTTTCTTTTTCATATAAATAGTTATATTATAATATACTAAATTTTAAATTAATACCTAAACTTGATAAGTTTAAATTAATTCAATAACATATCCTTGTTTTCTTAATTGTTCAATTTCTTTATCTGTTAACTCTATTTCCATTGCTTCTGATTCACCACCTAATTTTTTACCTACAGGTAAAGTTTTTAGTAAACTTATTGCATCAAAAAATTTACCACCTGGCAGTGGTTCCTTGTGTTCTAAAAACTTTTTATTTGGATCTGCAACTCCCCAATAAGCTTTTGAAAACCAATAAGGATTTGTAGTTTTATCTAATATATTATCAAATCTTCTAGATAAACCAGGTATTTTAGTATAAGGCATTAATTGTAAACCAGCATCTCCTGCTTGTTCTAAAAAATTTAAAGCATTTTCTTTATTAAAATTACCACTTTTTAAATCATTAGTAACATTAACTCCTGCATCATATAAATTAGGTAATTTCAAAGCAGTACTAATTAATGCTCTACCTGTTAATGCATTATTAATAGTAGCATTTTTAACAAGTTTTTGCGTTAAAGGACTACTCTTTTGAGTAGCTTTTACTAAATAAGGCATAGGACTATCAAAAACTTTTTCTAAAGGTTTTACTACTTTATTACCTATTCCCGATAATACTTTAGCTCCTTGTGCTGTTTTAGACAAACCTTTTAATCCAGGTAATGCTCTTGCAGCATTTAAAGCAGCACTCCAACCATCACCTTCTCTAGTATGATAATATACTTTATCAACCATATCAATTGGATTATAGCCAATATTTAAAGCATCCCCTACTAAATTGCCACCATAACTATCTAATGGATTTATACCAGCTCTTTTAAACTTATTATAATTAGCAGGCATATTTGATACATCACCTGTCATTACAGAATATTTAAAAGCATCAAAAGGATTAGTTAATATATCATATGCAGAAGGTCCTGTTTTTACACTTCCTTTAGGTAAAGCTTTTACACTATTATTTTTATCATAAGTTAAAGAATTATAAGCAATACTATAAGCTTTATTAGGGTCTTCAATTAACATATTTCTTATATCAGATATTGCTTTATCTTGATATTCTTTATTTTTTTTACTATCCTTTCCAAAAGGTTTTTGTTTTTTTATAGACTCAACATAACTATCAACAGCAGCTTGTTTTTCATTACGGCTTTGATATTGTTTATTTAATTTATCTTCTGAAAACTGTTTATTTAAAATTTTATATGCTTGTGTATCTGTTGATTCACCAGTAATTTTATTAGGAGAAACATTACTTAAATCTATAGAAATATCAGATTTTGCATTTTTATTTAATTGTGCTGTTCTTTCTCCTGTAGGATCTTTAATAGGTGTAAATTTATTACCTGTACTAGCATTACTTATTAACCAATTACCTTTATCATCTTTTTTATATTTTGAATCTTTTCTACCAGCATAAGTATAAGTACCACCATTTTGTAAGTAAGGTATTGAACCACCTTCTTCTTTAAAAAAATAATTAGCAACTTGTTTTACTTTTGGCATTAAATATTGAGCACCTTTAACAAACGCTTTACTTCTACCTATACCAGCTAAATCTTCTGCAAATTGAGGAGGAGCTCCTACAACAGGTAAAAATTCATTATAAGGATTACCTCTATCTGATAAACCTGATGGATAACCTATTTGTTCAATATAAAATTTTTCTAACATGTTTTTTTTATCCCAGTCTTGTTGAGCTTTTCTATACTGAGCCTCAGTTTCTCTAGGAGCATTTTTATCCATTTTAAAAGCTATTTGATCATCAGGTAATAATGTCTCAACTCTTTTACCTAAACCTTCTCTAGTATCTACTAGTTCTTGTCTCATAGAATTATTAAAAGCTTTATTCATTTCTTTTGTAGTTAAATCTTCTACAGCAGATTCCCATTCACCATCATCATAGTCTGCATAATTAGCTCTGTCACCAGACCAAAGTTTTAAATTTTCTTGTACTTTATCTTTATACTTAGTATAATTATCTTTACCTTCTACCTTAAAGTTTTTATTAAAGTTCTCTTGTTCTTTTTTATCTTCCGGAGATAATTTTTTTACAGCAGTATTCTGATTAGTATTTTGATAATTTAAATTTGGAGCATCATCATTAGCTCTTCTCCAATTAGAATTATCTTGTTTTGTTTTTGCTGAGTTAGCTATTTTCTTTTCAGTTGTTTTTATAAATTTTTTCCAAGGATCATCACTATTTGTTCCGCCTTTATCAAAAGTGTTTAATGCTGGTACAGATATATCTTCTACTACATAGCCACCTTTAGTATACTCTTGAATCTCTTCCGGGGTAAGTTCAGTTTCAATGTAATTAACAGGACCTTCAGTGTTTCTTAAGAAAGACTGTTCTTCAGGATCTGCAATAGATTCATTTTCTGTAGCAATGTTTCTACCATATACATTAGTAAGAGGTCTGTATCCTATCTTTCTATCTTCATCTACAGCATGTTGAAATGTATCATGTGCAGGAGATTTTAAATACTCTCCGGTATTTTGATTAATACTATAGGCATGGTAGTAACCATCATATTGTTTAGGTTGATCATAGTTAAAAGCTTCTGGTCTTCCTTCTGAATCCCAATATCCTCTTATATCATATGTATCATCATCTGATTGAAGATTATCAGGAAGAGTATTATAAAATTTTTGAAAAGTTTTTTCCTCTTTATCAGAAAGTTTTGTTTTTGTATCACCACCATCTTGATAATACTTAGCATTAGGATCAAATACTTTTCTTTTTCTATCCTTTGGTTTTTTAAATAGATAACTCTCAGTAAATAATTTATTAGTAGCATCTAAACTTCTAGAGTATGCTTTAGATGCTAAACCTTTCTTACTGGGTTTAGGCATAGGAACTAATCCTTTCATATAACCCCCTCTTTTCATTTGTGGATATTCATCTACATAGTCTGCTTCTGGAAAGTTATACTCTTGACCCGGCTGCATCATTTGTGGTTGACCTACATTAGGTTGAGCCCATACAGGATATGGAACACCTTGCATAGTAATATCATTACCAGGTATTCTTGTATTTTGTCCAGGATGTGCCCATTGACCCATAGGATCATAAATCATATCTCTAGAGTTAGTAGGAGCTTTGGCCTTATTTAATTGAGATACAGCTTTGGATAACACTTTTTTATTACTCATTATCTAAGAGATATTTGATTTTTAGTATTAATTAATTTTAGTACCATATTTATATTACCTGATACATCTTTTCTTAAATATAAAAAATTTAAATAATGTCTAAACTTTTTTCTTTGTAATTGAGCTTTTACAGCATTTAAATTATTAAGATTAAGCATTTTAACATAACCATTAGGTTCTGTATTCCATAAATATTCTTGACTATAATTACCAAGTAATTCAGTAGTACCTGGTACAAGTGGTCCTGTAGGAGGATAATTAGAACCAATAGGAAATTCTCCACGGTCTTTAGTAATATCCCAGAACTGATTGAATCTATATTTGTTTTCTTCTTTAGAAAATAAAATATCAAAACCAACAGATGCAGGTAAGTTAGGTTCAATAATAATTGAATTGTTTAATTTAGGATATTCTAGACTTAAAGTAATATTATTTTTTGGAAAGATATTTAAGTTTAGATATCCAGAAACTTGTTCCATATTATATACTACAGCTTTATCAAAATTAAAATCTAATACTTGAAATTGATCTACACAGTTATTAGGATTTCTTTTATAACATTCTAAAATAAACTCAACAGATTTTAATGTTGTAACACTTTGTCCAGTTACAACTGGTATCTCAACTTCAAATGGATAATTTATACCATAGTAATTACAATAATCATTACAAAGATAGTTATGTTTCCAAGCTGTATTATTTTTTGTAGTTAAGAAATAACCTTTAGCAGGAATAACAAAGTCAGGGTGCCAGTCATGAAAGCTAATCCAGAATTCATTTTTAGGGTCATAACTAATTGTCCAAGAAGCATCTTTAAATACAGCATTTTCTTCTAGCTTATATCTAGCATTCATGTTAACTGTACCATCTGGATTTTTGATAACAAAAAAGTCTCCTTGTCCTTTTCTTAAAGTTACACCATTTACAATAGTTTTTCCTACTTTAACTAAAGGTATGTATTCTAATTTACCAATATATTCTTCTCTTACTTCATAATCTTTTTTAGCAAAATATAATATAGAGTTTGTATTATCATATACTGTTTGAATACCAATACCGGCTACTGGATTATCTTGATAAGGATAGTCTGGAAAGTGTACTGTAAATTTATAAGATAAGAATAAATTAAACCACCACTTTAAACCTATTTGTGAAATTTCTTTTAGACCTTCACCATAGCTAAATATTTTACCTTGATTCTCAGACACATAAAATAATCCTGCGGGATTACTAGATATAGATAATCTATTTTGAGATGACCCATACTCATATGGTTTATCTGCATTACTTACTGATTGTTGAGGTTGAGAGAATAAGCCACCATCACCTATTGTTATCTTAGTAGCTAAATCTGTTTGTAGTGTATCAACACCCTGAAACATTTGTGGACTATCATTCTTAAAAGTAATAAATAGACCTGACTTGTTAATAGACTTAACACCAGATACTTGAGACTTAAATTCTCTATAGTTATTAGCTAAATAAACAAACCAAGAATCTTTAAAAGACTCATCTTGTTGTTGTAATGAATAATAGATTCTATCTGGATAATATGTGTAACATAACTTAGCAACTTCAGGATCATAATATCTAGATTGTAAATTACCTTGTGAAAAATATTGATTATATAATTTGCTTATACTTAAAGAGTAATCATATCTAAAAGTATTACCTTTAGTAATATTTTCTGGATCAATATTAAACATACTAACTAAGTCAGTATATCTATTTGCATCATAGTTCTTATCCCACTCATAATCACCCATATCTCTAAAGTCAACTAATACATCTGACTCAACATAAAAATCTCTAACACTTGATACAGCTAAATAAAATTTAGATTCTTTAACACTAAGTACTCCTGGATATGTATCTGGTGAGCCTGTAGGAGTATCTGTTACATAACTATACTTTCTACTACTATTAAAATAATAATCTAAGTTATAAAATGTAGTAGGTAAAGCTCCTGTACCTGGTTGCGCAGGGTTAGTACTACCTGGTGCTAAATTTCCTACATCATACTGTGTTGAATTAACCCAAAATCTTGGATTAGGTATCATTTTTCTAAGATAGTAATTATATTCAAATCCATCAGGTTGACCAAATAACCAATCATAAAACATAAACATACTATTCTTTTCAGTATATCTATTTATATAAGTATCTCCTCCAAAAAATAAAGGAGTTGTTCTTATACTTTTAGTAAATAATTGATTATTATCACAACCACAAGCAAAAGTATTTGAATCTATAAAATTTGGATAGTTAGACAATTTTTGTTCACACGGACTAATTACTATTTGTTTTACAGATGGTAATTGTCCATATTGATTTCTTAATCTTACTTTGATAGCAGCATAATGACTAGCAATAGGTAAGCTAAATGGTATATCCGTATTGTCAAAATCAGGTTCTGGAACTGTACTGTCTATATTTAATGTACTAGGATTTATTAAACCATACTGTTGTATAGTACCTAAAGTAGTTAATGATTGATCTATATATCTACCTGCATTATCAGTTATGTATTTAGGACCTGTGTTTAAACCGTTAGGAAATGCTGTATTTAAATATGGTCCAGACTTAGTTCTTAAGACAACTGTATCAGATCTTTTAAGATTATTAATAGTATAATTAAAACCACCACCAGTATTATTTTGATAGTAAGGTACCTGTTGAAAGTTATCTCTTATGTAAAAACTATCATCTAATTTAAATCTAAAAGTATCACCTGTTGCATTACCTATCATGTTATTATAGAAACCATGAGAAATCATTTGCAAAGCAAACTGTCTATATGGTGTAACAGCTAATATTAATGTTATTGCAGCATCAGCTCCTTCAGAAAAATAATATAATAACTGATTAGCAAAACCTATACTTTTAAGACCTAGTGGTAATAAAGCCCAATCAGGCTGTGCTATAGAAGATGTAGTATTTGTAGGACCAGCTACACCTATTCCTGATGCTACATTTAAAGCTGTATTGTAAGTATTATTAAAAAGATTAAAAGCAGGTGTAGTACCCACAGCACCAAGCACAAGAGAATCTGCAAAAGCTCCACCTACGGCAAAATAATTTCTTAAAGATGTATTATATACACCAGTAGCAGTAGCTAATGTAGCAGCTCCTGTTATTTGTGTGGCTAATGCAGCATCTCCACCTACAGGACCAGATGTAAAACCACCACCAGTTGGTTCTGGTGAATTAATAGTTATCTTACCTCTAAAAGATATTAGAGCTTCTAATAGTCCTGTTAAAAATACAGGAAACAATATAGCATCAGCTAACAGTTTAAACTTAGGATGTTGATTAGGTTCTATAAATTGCTGAGAACTTCTTCCTCTTAAATAACCATATACTTTTAATTCTGTAGTAGTTAGTAAAGGAGATCTAAACATTGTATCAGGAGAATGAAAAGACATTATATCTAATGGTACTTGTTGATCATCTACATTAGTTCCAAGAGGGTTATTAGCATCTGGTATTTTAAAATAAGGATCATTATATTCATAGTTATGATTACCAGGAACATTACTATTATAAAAAGGACGTATAGTATTGAATGGATAGTTTGCATAGAGTCCTTTTTTTATAGTACCCGGACTTGGACTAATTCCTGCATTTCCTGTTAAGTTATATGTTCTAAAGTTATTTAACATACCTTTAGCTATAACAGACTTGTTCCCTTCTCGGGAACCTCTTAATATTTCATAACCAACAATGTTAGGTATATCATTACCTTCATTATCTTTAGGAAATATAATATTTTCAAAATATACTCCCATTAATCTAATGCTTAAAATATTATCTCCATTGTTATTTGTATTAGGAGCAAAATGCATTGTAGCATTACTTAAACAGTTATCAGGAAACTTATGATGTCTTATTGGTGTACCACACAAATCATAACTTAAATCAGGTATTGTTGTGCATGGAGGATATGGAGCAGGATATGTAGGAACACCAGTCCAACAATGATAACTTGAATTATATATATCTGGTCTATCATCAGGATATTTTTCTGTAGATTCCCAGTAAGCCATATTACCTGTTCTTAAAATAATACCACCATCGGGTAATATATATCTATTTATAGCAGGAATATATATACTACCTGGAATAGGTGTACTACCAGTATTTTGTGAAGCTGTATTAAATACTTCAAAATATCTATCATCTGTTGTAAGTGCATTTATATCTGTACTTGGTGCAGTTTCTCCGGATGAAGGAGCTCTTCCTGGAATATGATATGAAGCAGATTTATCTCCTGTATCATAAACCCAACGGATAAAGAATGTATATACTTCATCTCTTAAGTAACTTCCTTTACTTCCTCCTTGTACATAATAGTTAGAAGGATACTGTACTGAAGCCCACTTAGCTCTAATAAGATTAGCTAAGGGTTGATAATTAAAATCAAACTTAGATGTAGGACCTACTCTTAACAAGTAATTATTTACTTCAGATATTTGATCACACTTTTCAAACACTGGTGTTTGTATTGGTAAAAATTGAAGAGGAATAGATGCTAAATCTTCTTTAATTTGATCTAAAGCAATTACACTAGTTCTAGTTGAATATATACCAATTTGTCTTGCTACAGTTCCTTGATTAATATTTTGTACTATAACTAAAATAAACTCATCAAAGTTTTCACTATCAGCACTTACTTCAAGAGTTAATGAACCTTGAAAATCATCTGGGTGCCAGACAAGCTGATTATTACTTTGAGAAAAATAGTCTGAAACTTTTTGACCTTTTATACTATATGCTATCAAAGCAAAATAAGTACCATTTCTTAAAGTACCACCTGATTGTCCTAATGTTAAATTAAGACAAGGTGTTTCCATTAATCTTGCTAATCTTATTTTATCACAGTTAAGTGAATTAATAGGTTCACAAGTAATACAAGCATTTATAGAAGGACAAAACGGAGGCCATACTCCAGGTTCTGTTTGTGTACATCCTGCATTATCAGTACAGATTTCAAACCATTCTACACCTGGCCACAGTAGTTGTTGTGTTCCATTAGAATAAAAGTTCATTGTACTTGAACTACCACCTAACCAATTATAATCTGAAGTAGGCCAAGTTTGTGGATCACCAACATTTAAATATCTATCTGGATTTAAACCATCAGCCCAATATACTTGCCAAGTACAATCTTCTTTTTCTCTTGCTGCACCTGATATAAGATATCTTTTGTCAAAACCTAAACAGGCATCTTGTACAATAGGTCTATATGTACATTGATTTTCTTCAAATAAACCTATCTCAGACATTACTGGTTGTCCAGAAACATTATGACCAGCTGTAAATACTATCCATTTATCTGAGAACATTTGAATTGCACCCATTATATGTTTAGTAACAACAGCACTAACACCAGTAGTTGGCATAGTAGTTCCTGTAGTAAAACATAAATAGTTAGCAGATTCATTAGATAAAGTACCTAAGTCTCCTTCAAATGTATTATTAGTTGCATTACGTGCATGTGTCCACATACCTTCTTGTACATAAGAAGGATCTGAATCTTTATTAAGACCTTTTATAAAACTGTTAATTACAGTTTGACCTGTGCTTTGAATATCCTTTGCCATTATCTTACATTAGTATTTGACATTGCTCTGTATAAACTATTGTTAGGAGAATAACTTTTAAACATGTCATAGTATTTACTATACTGTGCTCTTCTATTAGTCCACCATAGTTTTTCCATCTCTTTAAAGTTCGGAGTATTAACAAGAGTTAATGCAGCATTTCTTGCAGCTTTAGTTCTTTGTTCTACTAGTTGCATTCTTTGAGATACATCTTCTCCATTAAGAAATAAGTTTTCAATTATTCTTTGTTTTAATGCATACTCATAATATTCATTAAGAAGATCATGATCTGGAACAAGTAGTTCTCCATTCTCATTAGTCATCTCTCCTTGATAGTTTAAGTATACACGGCCTGTTTCAAAATTAGTAAAAAGAAAACCTCCTTTAAGCCAACCTTCATCTCTAGTATTATAGTGTATATTTGGACAGTCACAATGTATTTCTTGTGATTGTCTCATTCTTAAAGGTCTAAGATTTCTAAAAGTTCTTGTAGCACCTGTTCTTACTATTTGAATTAACTCATACTTATCTCCTTTACAGTTCATAAATACTCTTGGTCTAATACAAGTATCTCCATAAGGACTGTTAGGATCAAACTCTGTAGGAATATAATTTTGAGGAGGTCTTACACTACCTTCACAAGCTGCTGTATTATTACATGGATTATGATTACATGTTGAACAGTTTACTGTTGGAATAGTACATGTGTCTACGGTAGCAGGAACTTCTACATAAGGTACTTCTTGTATATTAGTTCCTCCAGCCATTCCATCATAACCTACATTTTCTGTGTATTCACCACAAATTAATGCATGATTAAATACATAGAAGTCATCTGGTAACTTTACTCTACCATGGCATACTTCTAATACAACTTCTCTAGTTTGATTAATTCTGAGACCTAAGTCATAATTAAGTTTTTTAACAAGCTTAATTAACTGTTGAGGCTCAATCATATTCTCAAGAGCAAATGTATTTAAATCAATAGTAACATCTTCCAGCAACTGGTCAAATGTTCTATAGCGGAGTGTATAATTAAAATCCATTATCTTAAGGTATTTTGGCTATCATCAGCACCATCAGATGGTACTTGTAGACTCATGGTTAATTCTTTTATTACAAATTGTTCTACCTCAGAAAATAAATACTCAGGTAATACAAAAGGATCATCTTGTCTAAGAGCACATGGATCTGTATCACATGTCTCTAAAACACCATCAAAAATTGCTTCTATTCTAATAGCATCCCAGTCAATATTAGGGCAGTAAATATAACCATTAAGATACCAGAAGTAAGGTCTTTTGTTATATTTAAATGTAGTAGACTTAGTTATTGATATCCAAGTTCCAGGATCAGTACGAAACATTTCTATAGAACCATCTATAGAAGATGTAGTACGGATAATAGGACCAAACATACCATTAAGTATATTAGGTAATTTATCTTTAGATCTTTTAAAATAACATTCTGAGTAAACACCAACACAACCAGCTTCAATTCTATCTACATCTATAAGTTCTACATAAGGAAGAACTTTAAAGATCTGACTCATCTTCATTAATCTAAACTGATTGTCTTCTCTTTTAATAAGAGTTTGTGCATATTTTATTAGAGAAAAGTAAATAGTCCTGTCAGTTAAAAAAGGATCTTCCTTAACAGCTTTAAGTGTATTTCTTACTCTTGATATTGTTTCTCCTATTGTTGTCATAAGTCAAATTCATTATATGTTTCCAAAGCTTTGTTTGTTTTCTTTTGCATAAAATCTTTATAAGATGCTTTAGTAACTTCTTTATTATATTGAGAATGTAGTCTTATGTTTGGATCTACTGTAATATACATTTGCCAGTTTTCCGGATATGTTTTAGCTACTAGTCTTTTAAAATTTCTACAAGCTGTAAATCCCCAAAACTCCCTATTTTGTATCTTTACTTTAGGAGCAAAGTTGCTATAAAAAATCTTAGCTAATTTACCATCTGATTCCCAATTCTTATTTGTTACTCTTACTCCATATTTATGAGACTTAGCAAAGTCAATATTTTCTTTTTTACCTTGATGACAAGTACCTATAAATAACCAACCTAATGATTCTGGTAAGGCAACACCATCTCTTGTATCTATTACTGTTTGATAAATAGTTTCATTAAAATCTTTAATTAAACTTTTTAACACCTTGGATTCAATGTTTTTATACTTAGGATACTTTTCTTTAAACTTCTTAACTAACTCATCATTAAAGATGTTATGTGTTTGTGGTCTAAATCTAGGGCCTGTAATGTTTGGTTTATTTATTGACTCCATATTATAATATAGTAAAAATTAATGATTTAAACAAATGTACATAAAAAACAAAACCCCCACAAGTGTGAGGGCTTTGCCGTTGTTGTTACAGAAACCAACAAACCGTAACTTCTTTATATACTGAATTTTCTTACCGCACGCACATAGAGTGTCTGGTTCTTACCGAAGTTGCTGACAATCCCACTGGAGAAGTTGAAGTTCCACGCGGTGGTGCTGGCGCTCTCCGTACTACTCCAATAGTTATCATAACCAATTTCAACAGCACCCAATATATTACCAAAACTAGAATTACCTGATAAAGTTCTATTTACATTAAATCTATTTTGCCAAAGTAAACTTAACTCATCAATAGCTGGTAGGTACCAATCTGTTTGTCCATTACTTAAATCTAAACACAACTTAGCTGCTCCACTAGTAAAACCTACTTGAGCTACAATAGCATTAGAATTACTTAATCCATCCCATGTACTTTGAGCTGTAATCCCAATTAATAAAGTATCTATGTTTGACCAGAATGATGATGTTGATATATTAATAGTATCAACAACTAAATAGTTTTCATTTACACCATCTTTATATCTATGAAATATTACACCACCTCTTGATGCAACATATTGACCTATTTCATAAGTATAAGATGTATTACAAACATAATCTACTATACTTTCTAAAGCTTCAGCTACTGTATCATTAGAAGGTACAACAACATCAAGACCACATGTTAATGCAGCACCTGTATATCTTACACATTGTGCATCAAATATTTCAGAGCATGGCTGTGGAGTAGGACAACCTGCTGGAGTTGGACATGGAGCAGGACTTGGCATAAAGCTGTCTTGGCATCCACATGTTTTACAAGTATTATTTGTTGTCATAATTATGGGGGTAAACATTCATTATTTTTAATATCTAGAGTACAAGGATCTACATAAGCTATTAAACCATCTAAAGCTACTTTAAATCCTCCTACTTGAGTTCTATCACCAGCATTACATGTTACAGGCCATTGATATACAGTACTAGCTTCAGATGTAATTGTTCTATCTGGAGATGCTGGAGCAGGACTTGTAGTAAATGAATGTAACTCAGATGCTGCATTTAAATAGTCTGGTAAATAATTACCTGTTACAACATTACTTGTTATATATCTTAAAGCTGACATACCAAGTTCAGTATTTGTATCTGTAGGATTTAATTCAAGTGTATCTAATGTAACTAGTTTTAATTTTTTATTAGCATCTATAAAAAATACAACTGATGCTGTTAAATAACCATTACTAGTATTAGGAAGATTTGTAACTTGAATTTCTCTTACAGCTAAATTACTTGTTGATCTATAAACACCGTCTAAACTTGTACCTAGATCTAATACTGAAGCTGGAATAACACTTGTATCATTATTAAATACAATTCTATCTCCGGCATCATATGTAACACCACCACTTCCAGTAAAAGGCACAACTTGTAAAGTTGTTCTATATGAATTATCAGCGGTTAAATTTACTACTGAACCAGAACCATTATCTAAAGGTATATAAGCAGTACCTCTAAAATGTATGACATTTCCAATTCTTCTACATTGTGGTTTAGCAACAGTACCTGTATAAAAATCAAAACCATTTAAATTAACCCAACCAGTATCATTTACTCTAGCTGTTAAAACATTTGAAGTAAAATCTAGTGTTACACTACTTGTATTATCTACAGTTAATGGATTGTTTAAATAAGAATACATATCACATAATACAATCCAGATATTATTGATTGCATCTGCTACTGTATCGGTAAGTGCCATTGGAACCCAAGTTCCTAAGTATAGTTCAGCATAAGTTAGAAGAGGATCTGTTAAAGTTAAATCACCATCCACAACACATTGCGATTGTACAGCATTAACTATATCTGATGGATTTCCAGTAGCAGCTAATAAGTTACAGTAACCATTTGCATTATTATATAATGCATCTAAAGCTATTTGTAAACTGTAAGCTCCTGAAGTTAATAAACAACTTACACTTACAGTTGGTAAAGTAAATACTGGAAGATTATCAATTTGAACTTGTAAATCATTAAGTGTATTATTAATTACACTAATTTGACTATTAATTGAAGCTATCTCAGATATAATACTACATACTCTAGCAGCAATCATTTGAACATAATCAACTAATTGCATAGTAGTTGTGGTACCTTGAACAAAACATTCTACTACACTAACTACACAATCAGGACAACCACTTGTAGATTTTCCTGTATCTACAACAACACCATTAGCTTCACAAATCTTATCAATCAATAATTGTATTAAAGCTTGGAAGTCTTCAGGAGGACAGACTGTTAAATTAAAACAAGATAAGTCATAGTTAGAAACATTTAACTGATCCATAATTGTACATAACTCAGTACCTAATTTATATACAATATCAGATACTGTATCTCCAGTACATATTTTAATACATGGAATATCTGGTCCTTGCCAAATAACACAATTACTTGATATTGGGCTACATGGTCTATTATCTAAGTTTAATGGCTTCATATTATAATATAATAATTATTATTAAGAATTGCAAGTTTTAAGTGTACTATTACATCCGCATCCACAATCATTTATAGGTTGATTACAACAAGATGTAACTGGTCTACAGATATAGTCAGGATCTCTTAATGCATCTAAGTCAATTAACTCTTTTTTAATTAACCATTTTTCTTCATCTTCTGGACAACAATTACTAATACCATATCTTAATCTTATTACTTGTTTGTAATAAATTTCAGATGACCGGCATGTAATCTTTTCATATTTTTCTATGTCACATGAAGG
>Ga0181358_1000239_pt1 | contig 24960 bp, 19 predicted proteins | sample Fa13VDMM110SD_FD_130096 | JGI IMG/M metagenome (GOLD analysis project Ga0181358, IMG submission 130096) | Freshwater viral communities from Lake Michigan, USA - Fa13.VD.MM110.S.D | ecosystem: Environmental > Aquatic > Freshwater > Lake | place: USA: Michigan | collected 2013-09-24 | reverse complement strand
TTAAAAGGTCTTTCATAATCTTCTCTGGTCAATACTTTGTTTAATGATGCTGTTATAAAACTAGAAGAAAATGGAAAAACATACTTTGGTACAGATACAGTTGTATATTTGTCAAATATATCAACGTTATATCCTAACTTATTATCTTTAAATGTATTATCATCACCATATGATTTTGTATCAAGTACCCATTTGTTATTTAAGTTACATTTATAGTAAAAATATACTGCGCCTCTGTATCTTAATTGTTGTGATGAAGAATATTCATAATATTGTGATTCATATGGACAACCAACAACTGCATTGTCACCATAAATTGATACAGAATAACCAAATCCATCAAATGATTGTGAATATGATGCACTTGGAGGATAATTTACATAAGGAAGATTATAATTAAAATCTTGATTTGCATTTACATAATTTACTTCATTCCATCCTGTAGAAGAAGATACAAAGAAATAAACTGAACCAGTTCCACTTCCTTTGTAATCACCAACAATCAAATCTTTGCTTCCGCTTGGATCAATCTTTAAAGAATATCCAAAATAATCACCCACATTACTTTTACTTCCAGTTAAAGTTTGTGCATAAGTCCAGTTATTATTTACTTTTTGGTAAATATAAACTGCTCCTTTATTATTAAATTTCTTAGTACATCCTATTGCCAATACATTTTGACCTAGTGAAATTGATTGAGCAAAACTGCCATTTTCATCACTAAATGAACTGCTTATACTTGTATATGGATATATTGAACCTGATGACAGTTCATAGATATCAACACATGATCCTGTACTGAGATTTTGCGGTAATACACTAGCGGAATTTACAAAGGAACAGCTAAAAAATCTAGTACCTACAGCTAATTCACTTCCATAGATTGAAAGTGAATTTCCATATTCATTTTCTAATTTTACAATATCAGTTTCACTTATATTACCACTAATACTTACACCATTTTCAGCTTGCAACTCCGCAAAATTCTCGTCAGATAATCCAACATCTAATTGTGGTAAATTTAAAGTTTTTTGCAATTCCAAATATGGAACATATTGATCCACAGATGAATCATATTTTTTAACATTCACCATTCCAATTGAAAATCCTTGATTTTTTCTAAATGAAGGTGGTGATCCAATTGCAACATAATCACCGTATGTTGCTACTGAATATCCGTAATTTTCATTTTTTATTGTTACACTCATAAAATTTAATTATCATTAAATGATCTTTCATCACTGCCAAATTTGATAGGTTGACATATTGCGGGATAAATAATTTCTACAATTTGTTCAGTAGGATTTATATAAATCAAACCATCATTTAATATGCCTTCCGCATCTTTAAGACCCATACCAGGAGTATATAATGTATCAGATTTAATTATTGTTGGATTATTCTGTTCATCATATATAACCATTTTATCCATTTGAAATTCAAATCTTGCATTATCAATTGATGTATTTTTTATAGCTAAATTAACAAAAGATTTCAAAAGTGATCTTTGTATTTCTCCATTTGTAACAGATGCATTACGTGATAAAAATGTATCTTTAAACTCATCACTATTAATTTGTCCTATTAATTGTGTTTTTGCATCCTCTACATCAAATGATCCATTTGTTCCGGTATATCTAAACCAATGACAATCAACTAAAAGAGGCCCTCTATTAATCATACTATCTAGAGAATCTCCTAATCTTTTATATTTTAAATTAATTGCAGTTTGTTTATTATTTGACGTATATTTTATAATTACTTTTATATTTGTAGTGGTATCTACTAACGTTGTATCTTTATTTAAAACAAAATTATTTCTACTGTTATTGTTGATTATGTTAATAATTCCATCAAATTCATATGGTGATAACAGTCCGTCTAAAACTTTTGCTTTTAGTGATGTTATTAAGTTTACTAAATTAGATCCGAATAGTGAGTTAGAGTAACTGTTATAACTTGTAAAAACGTCAATAAAAGGTATATATAAATCATTAATTCCTGGCAAAGGTTGTATCACAGGAGGAGCAACATTAACACAACTTATAGAATAATTCCATGTATTATTATTTGTAGGAGAATATACAGTGATCAAACATTTATCATTGTCTATACCATTTAATGATCCTTTTTTATCTTTATCAAAAGATATTTGAGGGTTGTTTTGTATACCTGTTACAGTAACAGATTGTCCGCTTACATAATCTGTAACACTTGTTCCTACGTTATAATCTCCAGATCTTAATCCTGAGTTATATACTTCTTTACCTGAGTTTAATGGATATTCAATTGTAAATTGTGATGCGCCTTTACCTACACTATAAAGTAAATTTACTTTACCAACTGCGGATGTTAAATCAATAATATTTTTTTGATATTGTTGATAAGTAGTTTCATTTGTAATATTAGTTCCACAATTATTTGTTGGAATTTCTTTTATTAATAAATCAACTGTCTTGTCAAAGGCAAAGTTTGAATCTGAAACTACTTTTACCTTGTGTGTAGCAGCAAGGACTGGAAATGAATTTACAAATCCTAGATATGTTAAATATAGTATTAAATTACTTGGAGTTTTAGACAGTATTTGAAGTTGTTTTTGTTGACCGTCATAATAAAATATATTTGGACCAAACACAACATTACTAATCTGAGAGATAATGTCTAAAGTAGCAATTACAGTTGAAACTGTATACTTTATTGGTGTATCTATTGTGGTGTCTAATTCAGCAGTAACATTATATTTTCCAATATCTTTTGGATAAGAATATCCTGATGCGCTTGTTAGTTGGTTTCTGTATAATCTGTCAACTCTTAATATTTGAGTATTTAGTCGTGTATAAGTAATTTTTATTGGTATATTAGAATCACTGATGCTTACGCCTAATGATTGTGGACCATCATTATGTGTTACAGTTGCACTAGGCATAGTAATAGTGCCATTTGCACCAGTCGATTTAATAGCTGCAGTTGTAGTTGGTTGAACCAAAGTATATTTACCTAAAGATACGTCTGCTCCTGAAATTGATAAACCTGAGATAGTAACTATTTTTCCTTCACCTGGTAAACTGTCTGAAAATGATCCTACGGCAGTACCGCCTAATATTACAACATCCAGTTGTCCATTTATTGGATTTATTGGATTTATTATTACACCTTGTAATTTTTTATTAGATGGATTTAATGTAGCAGTTGCATTTCCATCATATGCTTTATCAGCTGCGGTTATTCCTGCAACAGTTAATGGTTTAGCACTTATAGTAATTGAACAGGTTGTACTAGCAGATGCGTAATTTCCTGATGCAGCTTGTGTTATTGTTACATTAAGAGTACCAACGCCAGTAATACGAATTTTACCATTACTAACTATTCCAACTGTTCCTAGACCGGATGTTATTGTATATGAAATTGCACCGTTACTAACAGTAGTTACTGGAATTGTGAAATCCGCATCACCATATGTTTTTGAAAAATTAGGAGCTGATATTGCAGAAGAATTTCCGACTATATTCAATTCTGCGGTTTTTGTTCCTTGATAATTAATATCATTAATTGTTACAACCACTGTATAAGTACCAGCATCAGTTGGAGGCGTTGTAGATCCATTATAAGTTACAGTATAATTTACATTTACTGCTGGACTAACAGTTACAGGTTTTGGATTTCCATCATAAGTTTGACTTAAATTACTAATATTAATTGTGAGAGGAAATTTTTCAATTATAAAAGTACTAGTTGTAGAAGCAGCATAAAAATTATCATCAATCGTACCTACTACGGTATAAGTTCCGGCATTAGTTGGTGGTGTTGTAGATCCGTTATAAGTTACAATATAAGATAAACCACTTGGTTTAGTAGTAGCAGTTATTATATAAGGATCACCATCATATTGTTCACTGTGAGGGTTTGTAGGTAATCCGTTTAAAATAATACTTGCTGCAACTTTATCAATATTTGCGTCTTGATTGTTTATAAATGTTTTATCACTTATTACCAAATTAGAATTACCGTCATCTACAACATTATAAGTTTGTCCTTGAATTTCATGTGTAATTACTACTGATTTTGGTATTACTTTTTCACCAAATTTATTTTGAGGGATATTAAACGTAGAAATTTTATTTGGAAGACTTCTGTTTACATTTGATGAATCTAATGATTCCAAGCCAAATATTTTTGAAGGATCTTGACTTTCTTTATAAAATAAATGTTTTGTGGTAGCATATAAAACCGTTTTATATGTACCGTCAAGGTTCTTTTCAGACAAAACCGGATCATAATAAAAACTTCCAGTTGGAGATATTGATCCTGATAAATTTACACCCTCTCTAAATCTTAAAAAATCATCTTGTTGTTGTTGAAGAGCAATTGCAGATGAAATATATGTATAGGGTGCTACTGTTCCATCATTGTATTCTTTAAAAGTCAATGATAATGATCCACTAACAGATCCACTTTGCCACAATATTAAATCCTTGTGAAGTTTATTCTGAGGATTCCATTTTTTAGCAGCAGTGAAAGGTGTGGTTCTAATGTCATTTTTTTTAAGTGACTTTATCATTTTTTAGAAATCCAATCTTACCTTGATGAGAGATTCATTATCAAAACTCTTCATCACAGGTTGACTTACTTTTGCAACTGCAACCAATTCATTTGAATCATTATACAAACCAACAGTGGTTATATAACTTTGAGGATTTGTAAAGAATTGATTGAATCTTATAGTACCTGCTTGTTTTCCATCTGTGCCATCTGAAACAAATGACGGATTGTTTGAGTAATTATATTCTTGATTTTTAACTCTCACAAAGTAATGTTTAGAAGGTAAAAATTCTGATTTTCTTGCCTTGAAATATTTTGTTGTGCATGCTTTTATTCCTGCAATTAAATTCTGTTGATATAACCCATATGATGCTGGATTTGTACCTGTAAAATCAGTAATTCCTGTTAATGCACTAATTTTTGACGCATTTAGTACAATTGTACCTGCTTTTGGATATAATGTGCCAATACCATAGTATACAGCAGTTACTGTTGCACCGTTTGTGAATGGTGTAGGAATTCCATTAACAATACTACCAGAAATGATATTGTAAGAATCTGCAATTTTACCTGTTACGGATGAATCATCAATAAATGTAAATTGTCCGTTTGCTCCGCTGATACTAAATTCAATTTGGCCTTCATCCAATTTATCTTTATACTTGTTTACTGTAAAAGATATTGTGTAAATACTTGAACCCGTAATTGTTGTAGTTGAGTTTGCAGCTACACTAGATGCGGTTACAAATGTAAATATTTTTTGTGTGGATGGCAATAAAACATTTGCATATTCACTGTAAATTGCTTTTGTTGGATAAATCTTTGAAGTATCAATATCAGTTTGAGAACTACCAGATCCATAATAATTTCCGTAAGCAACTGAAAAAAATGGTTCGCCTGAATAATACACATTGTTATAATACAATCCATTATAAACATTAAATAAACCTGAGCCTGATGCTACAGTTTGTGATGGTGAAGTATAAAATGCAGATTGTAGAGCCGCAATATCACCTGCTGTCCACATTGGAGAGGATACTTGATTTACTCTTCCTACAACTATATCTGTTGAATCAAATTTTTTAAATATCATATTTCAAAAAGGTTATACCACTACGGTTACAGGTATTGTAACACTTCCACCGCTTTCATTTCCAATTATAGTCAAATTTGTGGTTGTTGTTGTACCTACACCAGTATTTGGTATAAACTTAAATTTCAATCCAACTACAACTTGTGATGTTTCCGCAGAAACTCCTGAAAAAGTAGCTACTGTACTTGATAAAGTATTGGATGTTACGGTTTCAGTTGCAACCAATGTACCAACATTCTTATTTGCTAATATTGCAGTATAACCAAGTGTTTGATTATATGTTGGATTTGTTGATGGTGAGATAGATAAGTCACCTGTGTAAGTGGCTGGTACAGAAATCTTATCAATATTTAGAGAAATGATTGGAATTACGGTTACGCCTTGATTTAATGTAACCAATTTATATTTCATCAATTGTGTTTCATCAAAGAAAGCTTCAAAAATTGGTGTGTTTCTCAATGCAAAATCATTATAAGCGGTGCCTTGAGGATGATTTGGTTGGTATAATCCATAATCAATTTCATCATCTGCTAATGCAAATGCGGTAATGTTCAAATTTCCATTTGTAGCTAACAATTCTCTTCCTTTTTTGGTTAGAGTAGCATCTACAATGATTGTTTTATTGTCTAAATATGCCATATTCTATAAATAGTTTAAAATTAAGATTTCTTATTATTTTATATAATAAAAACGCTTTGACTCAAACTAAGACTTTGAGTTAACACCGGATTATAATCATTTACTATACCAGATCCGGTAATTTCATATGTACTTAATATAGTAGTAGTATTAGTATTTCTTGATTTTACATAGATACTACCTTCATCAAAATTGGATAATCCAAGATTGGTGTTTGTTATTGAAAATGTTATCTGAGTATTATAATTACTGGTTCTAAATTCGCCGTTTGGAGGATAAAATAGATTAACTCTCTGTAATGAAGAGGTTAAATATACAGAAAATTTAGATAATGGTTTATTCTTATATGATAGATGTTGAACAGGCAATAAATTGTATATATCAATAGAAGATGATAAATTGGTTATATACGGATCACCATACAAATTATCAATATTATAAGAAGTTCCATCAGGAACTGAAATAATTTTGTTTATTGGATAAGAAACAGTGCCCGTATTACCATTATCAGTATATACATCTTGATAATCAGTTACTTTATATAAATAAGATACTGATAAGTTTCTTGAATCAAAATATTTATTTCCGCCTTGGTTATAAGAAAATAGATAATAATCATCCAAAGTATCCGTAATATATCCCCTATTCAAATTGGATGGTCGTGAGAATCCAACTTTTTCTGCACATGTTATAGTAGACTCATATTTGTCAGAAGTTTGTAGTTCAATTTTTATTGGAGATGGATTTTTCTCTATGGTTACATCTATAGGTGGAACTACTTCTCTCACAATTGGTTTATATTGAAACTTTGGTCTTTCAAGAATAGATGGTTCAATCAATATACCAGTTAACAATTTAACTCTTGCTGGTATAACGTTCTTAATTACGTCAAATACAGAAGTGTCAAAATAACTTCTAAATACAGTCATGAATTCTTGATATAAGACTGTTTCACCTCTGTATGTGTAATAAGTGTCTGATAAAGTCTCTAGACTCTTATACTTGGATTCATACAAATAACCAGGATCAGCAATATCATCAACTATGTTATAATCACCCAAAAAGTCAATTATATCATCATCTTTTACTTTGAATGGAGAAACAAACACACCTAACAAATTAGAGTCAGGAGTCAATTGACTCAAATTTCTTGCTACACTTTGAATTGGAGAAGGTTGATTCAATAATGTTTGTTCTACTTTTCTAACCTTTTTATTATTGTACTTATTTGGACCGTATTTAGAAATTATAGATGCTTGTACAATATCAACCTCTTCAAATTGATATGGAAATACTGATTGTGAATAATATGTACATGCATTTGATTGTGTTAAATTAGTGTAAGTAAAATTATATGCGTGTCCGGTATATTCACTTTTACCTTCAGGGAAATATGGATATATTGAAGTTGTAGTACGTAAATCAATTGGATAATCAAAATTATATCTAAAAATTAAATTATCCCAAGTATTTTCACCTTGGTTATTACCATAAAATCCATAATTTTTACTGTATTGTGTAAAATCATAATCAGTTAATGCATTTTTAACTAATAAGATTTTATCAATTAATCCTGTGAATTTATTTGTTGAACTTGGATAATTTCCAAAATATAGATTTCCGTCATTATAAAATGATTGGTTATAAGTTCTGGTTAAGAAAATACTTCCTGATTTTGAAAAACTTTCTCTGTCATCTTGATTTGATTTTATAACCAAATCATATTTTGTTGGAATATAATTTTCATCTGTTGTTGTATCATAAAAAGATGAAGTGTCATTACGTCTTAATAATACATTATAAAATCTATCTTTATTAAAGATTGGTACATTTTCAATTTCAATTGATTTATCTAATATTGAAAAATATATGTTTCCATATTCGTTTTGTTTTGTTTTCTTTAAATATATTTTCCAATCAGTATCTTTTGATGCCAAGTCAACTGTATCATTTAGATTATAATCTTCATTTAATTTAAAAGTAAATTCTAAAGACTTGGCTGATCCAGTATAAGGAATTTCTACATATTCATTTTTTGAATTGTATTTGGTGAAGAAATATTTTTCATCATACAAATAACTTGATACTTTAGAATTTTCAATTTTACTACCACCAAATTCTCTGATGCTTAAAATGTTTAATGGAATGCCATAACAAGACATTAACAAGTTTATACATTCAGTTGTGCCTTTTGTTTTATAAATGTATGGAAGTGTATCAAGAATACGTTTCCATATCATTTCATTTTTATCTTTAGCAGATATTGATTGTGAACCTGAATTTGTACTGTTAAGATAATTTGTTACCAAACTCTTATTGGCAAAATCAGTTGAAGTATTCCAACCAAATGAATTTAATAGATAATAAATGATATCAGGTAAGTAACTGTCTCCTGAACTTGTATCCTTTGAATTTAAAATTGGAAATGACTTAATATATTGATAAATATTATCAAAATGATGTCCAACCATTGACAAAAATACCAAATAATCATTGTTATTTTCATCCATTTTGATATATTCTGGTGTATTATTTACCAAACTATCTCTATTGTTTATATCAAATTCTTCAGCGTCATAAACATAAGTATAATAATTGGAATTGGTGTCTGATGTACTGCCAGAAACCAAACTTTGACTTGTATACAAGTAACATTCAAATCCATCAAATCCGTTTTTAATTGATAAACGTTCTACAGTATATGTGTTGAATTCAGTTGCATATGATGCACTTAAAATAGCTGTACTAGAATTTATTGCGGATGTAATTGTTTCTAATGTACTATCTAATGCATCAAGTCTATTTAACTTATTCTTAAAAATTTTTATTCTTAGAGCTGCAGATGAAAATAGTACAAAGTTTGAAAATTCTGAATAATCAATATCTAATGTTGCTAATTTTTTGTTGATATTAATTTCACTTTGAGTATCCGCATCTAAGTCTGGATCTAGTGATGAAACATTATCAATCGTATTTTGATTTGAATTTACAATCTTGATTGAAAAGTTAGGTCCAGAAATCTTATAGTTTTTAGATACTGTTTCTTTTATTAGAATTACATTTTGTACAAATGGAGTAATGCTAATATTTGATATCCAACAAGTTGATTTTACACTGTAATTAAATGATAATGGCGCATCCAATTTTATCAACAAAGTTGAATGTGTATCAGTTGATTCACTACTTGAATCATATGAATGATCTAAAAATTTAATAATTACACCGTTACCAAAATTTATTCCGTTCTTATAATAAGAATAAAACTTTGTAATGAAATTATATTCTAATTTTTTAATTTCAACTTGTACAAATTGATCCCAAACAATTGAAGTAATCAGATTTATTGCATCTGTAAGATCAACATCAAAGAAATTAATAATTTTTAACTGGTTTAAATATTCCTTTTGTACAATATACTTGAGTTGAACATATAAATCATCAAATGTTATTATATTCTTTGAATATGTATATAACCAATACTTTATAAAATTCTTAACGCCAAATAAGTTTTTGAATGTAATTTTATTAAATAATTCAATAGTAGAAGAATCAATACCATTATAAACATTATTTATAAAAGTTATTGCATCTTGATCACTCTTAAAACCAAATGATTTTTTGAATGTATTTATTAATTCAGATGAAGTTTGTAATGTAGACTTATATGTAAATTCACAATTATAATTGAACAGTTGTGAATTTAATGTATCAGTAATATCATTTACCAATACCAATTTTCTAATAAATGATTCATAATATAGATTTTGATACAATTCTTCATCTGTTTTTGGTACTTTACTAAAATCAGGCACCAACTTCAATTCAGTTCTTGATGGTGATATTTCAGAAATGATTAGTGGAAATGATTGATTACCAGCAACGTTTCTTAGAAAATTATAAGATGCAATGTGTTGACCGTCAAATATATTTGATGAAGAAAAATCAGATTGAATATCAATCAAAAAGTCATTCTTGTGACTAATATAATCAGTTTTTGTTTTTCTATAAGAATAATTTACTTTTTTATAATCAACATCTGTGTAATTTCCTACATCTGATATATAAATAATTTTTGGTTGTTTATATGTCAATCCATTTTGTACACCACTTAAATTATAATAAGAAAATTCTACTACATCTTTTTCAGATTTACCAAAGAAACTTTCACTAATGTTTGTTTTTACTTTATATACATTAACATCCTCCGCATTAAAATAATAAGCGGTGTTAACACTTGATGTAAAATTTGTTACTATTGGATATGGAAAATTCATTGTGGTTCAAGTCTTGAAATTATATCATTTAATTTCTTATTTGCATCATCTCTCTCAGATTGTAACTTTTGTATAATATATTGAATTTCATCTGCATTTTCAGTTGTAATTGCTAGTTTATTAGTTGTAGGATCTGTGTCTGCAGTCTGATTGAATATATCATTCATATTAATATCAATAACCGTATTGGATTGTACTGTAGGTATAAACTCTTGAAATGTAACTTGATTCAATTGTTCAATTTTCTTAGAATCATAAACAAAATCATTCAACGTAAATGAAATATACTTAGAATTAAAACTAGGATTGTTGGTATCAATTGTAAAGTTTCCATATAAATCAACTTTATAATCATATGTACCATTATTAACATAATCCTCAATTTCTTTTTGGTATGACATAATTATCTTGTTATTTTAAATATATTACCATTATCAAATATATCAGTTTGATTGTTAAATGTTGTTTTAATTAAAATTCTATAAAATCTTTCAACAGGTAATCCAGTTGTATCTATTTTAAAGTAATGAATATTACCATCAGAACTTAATTTTGTATTATCATCAAAATCAATTACAATATTTTCACTTTCATTATCTTTGACACAATAATAAGATGCGGATGGTAACAAACTTGAACTCAAATAACTGTTTTGTTGATATCCTTTTGTAAAATTCTTCAATGGAAATTTTTCTCTAGCAAATACATTGATTCTTGGAATGCTTCCAAATTTATATTCCTTTGATAAATTTTGCATTACAACTGTATATGGTACAATTCCAGTTAAAGGAATCATACTGCCTGTTGTATATATACTATCATTCCAAGAAATATCAATATATGGTTGATAAATTGTATTTGTTTCTTTACTAAAGAATTTAACTGTACTATCAATTCCATTAGTTGTACTTGATTCCAATGAACTAATTAATATAATACCTTCATTTGGAACACATCCACAGATCCACCCTTTAACAATACTTGTAATATCCATATTGATGTCAGATGTAGTATAATCATATGATTGTGAACATATGAGTGAACTTCCAGTAAATGAAGATGTACAAAATGAAGATGATTTATATTGATATGTCAAAGGAACTGTATTATACCATGTACCACCTTGATTTATAGATGCAGATGTACCTGTTGTAATATTTGATCCGCTAACGTACCATAAAGAACCACTTTCAGTCTTATTATTCCAACTTGCGCCAACCAAATCACCTCCCGTAGAAAATCTGCCTATACCCATGTTCCAACTTTGACTAATTGGATATCCATAGACTGTATAATCAACAGGCAATTCACTAGCTTGTGTTGTCTTCAACTTTAATTTAAATGTAACGTCACTGGTTATTGAACCATTGGATATAGACTTAGAAATCTCAGTTGTATCAAACTTAATCAAAATTCTGCTAAAATCAGGTACATCTATGTATGTAAAATATGGAATATACAAACTTTGTGTTCCATATACAAACCCACTTATACATCCATAAAAATTATTTAAACTACCAGAAGCATTATTAATTGATCCTGTAAAATTACCAATTAATGAACCTGTTACATTTAAACTCCCAACAAAACTACCAGAAAAACCATTTAAACTTCCGCTTACATTTGAAAGTGTAACAGATTGTTGTCCGGATGAACCATAAGTAATACCATTTAAAATTGAAGCGCTATAAGTATTATTTAGTATTACACCATTTATACTACCAGTTATTGTTGCTTGATCAATTAAAGATCCTGTAAAAGATATAGATGAATTACTAATAAATTTTAGATTGGCATATCCACTAGAATCAATTGATGTACTAGATCCACTAATATTTCCTGTGAAATTGTTTAATTCTAAATTGGTATAAACTGATTGACTAATTGAAGATGATTGATAATATATTGTTGTTCTGGTCACATTTGGATGTGCCTTCAATTCCAAAATTTCATCAATACCAAAGTTTTTGTTGACGTATCCAACTTCATTGGTTATGTATGTATCTTTTTGTGGATATAAAAATGTGTGCATATTATACTACGTTTCCTTTGATATCTATGTCAGTGTATTTAACTTCAAAAACACATGGATCTAATGAAGGATATACTATTTTATTTTTTGTTGCGGATAAAATGTCATATTCATGTGGTGAGTAATTACCATCCTTTGAAGTTAAATTTACAATTTCAACATTTGTTAAAGATTGTACTCCTTCTACTCTTGCAATTTCCAGTTCCAATTGACTCAAATTGATTGGTTGTGAAAAACTCCACTTGTCAATATTAAAAAAGTCTTTTACTTTTAAAATACAATTATTTAACACTTCTTTTTTGTTATAATTGTTATATGTTAAAATTTTAAAATTCACACCAATATTAATAATATATCCGTCAATAATATTGACACCGTCAGTTAGAAGTCTATATTTTTTTAAATATTCTTTTACGTTATAAAATAAAGCTTCATTAATTTGTGTTAGATTTTTATTTTCATTATATCCAAGGACATACAAATTAACTGAAAATGGATTAGTTACATCATAATTAATTTTTCTAAAATAATTATCTACTGAATTATTTGTTGATGTAGTATTGTTATCATAATCAACAAATCCTGAAACATCATTCTTTAAGTTTAAAACCAAATCTGTATCAGATGTTATATATGCTTTAGCAACTGAACCATATTTTGGCGGCATTGCATATGTTCTAATTAAATAATCATCCTTAGTTACAGATCTATTTTGTGATGTAAAATTCAAAATAGCATTTTGTTTTATTTGATCTACAGATTCTTCATCTGCACCACCAACAGCAGAAGTATAATTATTTACTCTTAAAGTTTGTTGTACGGTATTAAATAATGTTTGTTCATCTGGATTTAAAGAAGTTGCATCATTCAATAGTTGATATGAACTAATTCTAGTAATTTCATTTGCATTACAATTTGAAAGTGATCCGCCACCAATTATGTAATTGATAGTCAACACTGTATTTGCAGGAGCTGCACCAAATGTATTTGTTTTTAAGAAATTACTTCCGTCTAAGGAAATATCTGTATTTCTAATATTTGATAATCCAATACCAATAATAGACGCATTTGGATAAACTATTTCATCTGCATAATTATCTAATCCAGGACCAAATTCCAAATAAGTTGTATTATCTGATGTAATACTTGTTACATACTTTCTTGATGTCTTTAATGATTTGATAATTTTTGATACTTCTGATTTATAAACAAAGAAATTTTCATCTGTAACTTGTGAGTTATCTATATCAGTAAAAACAACATCTTGTGCTAAATAATCAGCTTCATACCATTTATTATTATCTTCATCTACAACTGTAATTATATTAACTACATTTTTTTCATCCAATACAATTTTATAGTATGGAGTAGCAGCACCTACAGTGAAAGTCTTAGTGATAATCTTACCAGCAAATGCCTTAGTAGTTTTTCTTAACAAGAAAAACTGCGGAACTCCTAATGCATCTCTAGAATATACACTAACTTCTCTAGGAGAAAATCTAGTATCAACTGAAAAATCAACTGGTTCACTTATAATGAAATTTTGATCAGAGTTATTTAATAACTCCATATTTTCTCTAATTGACAAACAATATTTTTCATCCGGTACATAATTTCCATCGGAATCAACCTTTGATGGTATTAATTGAAACAATTCAATTTCAGTTATGGATGATTTGGTTGGAGTGGTTTTATATCCAAGATATTTAGCCAAAGCAATTACATTTTTACGTTCTTCAGAATATGGCATCAATGATTCTTTGAACTGATAATCAATGTAGTATGATAATACATCACCTACATATGCAGCTTGTTCAATAAACATTGTACCAGGTGAACTTTCACTAAAATCCTTATATGTTTTAGGAAAATAGTTCTTGGAAAACTCAATCAAACCAGCTTTAAATGATGCAAAATCTCTATTAAGATATCTAATATCTTTATTAAGAGGTTGAAAGGATTTTGGTTGTGTTTCGGTCATATTATTATAGATTGCTTGTTACAATTAATCCAAGTACATCAGTTTGATTGTTTACCGTAAATTGTATTTTTATGCTTATTATATAATTATCAGTGTTCTTGTTTTTTTGAGCGGTTGTAATGTCTAAAAATACAGTATTTACAATTACATTTGGAAACCAATAATTCATGTCTTCTTTAATAACATTCTTTAAAATCTCATCAAACCCTTCAATATTTTGTTCAAATAGATATTGATACAATTTTGTACCAAACTGAGGGTTAAATCTTCTTTCACCTGGTCTGGTGTTGAAAAAATTAGTGATGTTGGCTTTAATCTGAGTAAGAGTGTCATATGACTGCTCAAAATACCCATTTATGCCAGATCTTAAAGGTAATGTTAAACCAATTGGATTCATATTATGACATTGATACTAAACCACCACCACCACCAAGACCTGATGTCTTTTTCTTATCAACTGCTTTCAGCAATTTTCTAAAATCTCTATTAATGACATTAAGTACTTTGGCCTGTTCTTCATTAACTGGTGTTATTTGTTGTGGAATCTGTACAGATTCATTAATATTAGCGCCACCTAAAGATTCACTTCGTAATGCACCCATTAATCCCACATAAGAACCTTCACTTGGAACTCCACCTACAGTTTCATTCAATACAGCATTTAACGCATCATTATTTGTATATTTCTTAAATGTTTTCTTTGCTGGTTGTAATGGTTGTATGTTTTCAGATGGTTTTTGTGAAACTTTTGGTGTTTCCAATTTTTCACTAACCACGTTTTTATTTTGACCAGTTAATATTTCACTCAAAATATTTGGAATAAGAGTTGGAAGAGTCTTTTGAAGTTCTTCCTTTATTACTGATCTGATTATCTCTTTTAATTCTTGTGTTTTCATACTTGTTGATACTATATAATTATATTTTACTATATACCAAAATGTTTTATTTATTTACCAAAGTTAACCTGGTTTTATCATTGATGCTTGGACTGAAAGTGGTGTGCCTGGCAAAATAGGTACAATTTTGAGTTTAGGTATAGTTGGAAATGCAGGCGGTTTGATAATTGATGACATTGGAGGTACATTTGGTATTGGAACCTTTGGTATTGACGGAATACTAGGTACAGTAGGTAAATTTGAGATACTTGGTAACGGTGGTATAGGTGGTATACTAAGAATTGGAGGAATAGATGGTATTGAAGGAGGTGATGGTAGTGAAAAATTTGGTACTGATGGAACAGTGGGTATAGATGGAATAGAAGGTACTGATGTTGGTAAGTTTGTTTTTAAATTTTTATATGTTGATGTTTCTGTAAATGTCTTTTTATAATCAAGACCTGATACTCTTTTTAAAGGCAATTTTGGCACACTTGGAAGAGAAGGAATGCTTGGCAAACTAGGGGTTGGTAAAGAACCTAGTGGATTTTGTAAGTTTAATGATGGTGGTGTAGGTAAAGTATACATAAATTAACTCCAAGTTGATGGATTTGGACCTCTTGTTTTACCGTTATAACCTCCAGGAACACCACTACCGTTAAATACATTAATATCAGTTGGTGGTGTTCCTCCTTCAATAGAACCACCATTTCTTCCCGGAGCATAACCACCTCCAGTTAAAAATACTCTTTTACTTAATATTTTATCAAGACTATCTCTCCAAGCTTTTAATTTTTCTTGTGGAGTTGCAATTTGATTGGTTAGTTGTGTTGGATAATCTGATAGTTGACCTAATTGGTCTTCAGGAGTATTTGTTGTGGAAGTAACATGTTCATGATATTGCCAATGAACGTGATCTAATATTAGATCTGCAAGGTCATACAGAAAGTCAACTGTTGTCTGACCTAACAAAGCGGGTTCATTTGTTTGATCATATTGACCTAGATATATTGCCGGACTATTAATCACTGTTTTTGTGTTTGTAGTCATTATTATCTGACCATGTGAATCAACTGTATATTCATTGTCAGTTACAATTCCATATCTCTTTTTAGAATAATGTATAGTTTCTCCATTTCTACTACTTACTATAATTCTATCACTATTAATAACAATTTGATCTCCGGTAAGTATTGGAGGTCTAAATTTAGTACAACCTGGCGGAGAAAATGCGGACACTTCTTCTTTTGAAACGGAAGGATCTTGAAATATTTTCTTTTTGCATGTTGATCTAAAACTAGATTGTGTTAATCCAGATGTTATATGAATAGATGTACCGTCTTGATTAATATCTTCAGATACATATCCACCTGCATTTTTTTCTGATATGTCAGGTATAGGTTTTGATATATTCTTTTGTCTGTTTCTGATCAAAATCATCGGATTACCAAATCCTGTTAATGTATTACTTACTGGATTAGTATCTCCATCTTTGTTATAATAATCTGCATATTTTGGATCACCAATATCATTATCTCTTACATCATCATATGAAGAAAATCTAATAGATTGGCCGTGTCTACTTTCAATTACAGTATCACCTTCAAATCTTTTTACTGAACGTATCTTTCCGTTTGATTTGAAATATCTACCCAAAACAGTTACATTACTTGTATTCTTATATTGTTTAGAAGTTAAATATGAAACTGGTCCCTTATACAAAACATCTGGATCAGTTGGATTATTTTTTATTTCTCTATTTCCTCTGTTTAATCCAACTCTTTTTTCAAATGTAGGATTAGCATCATTATTTGGAAATCCTGTTATATTGATTTTTCTGGTATAATAAACTTTACCAAGATAATTTACTACTGATACAACTTCATTTACAAGTGGATATTCAGTTATACCTGTATTTTCTAATGGTAATGCCCATGGTAATTTTTCTTTTTCTACGTTTTTATGAGTACTAAATGGTCTGACTAATACTCTACCAATCCATGTATAATCTTTATCATTTTGATCCGCAGGTTTATCATTTGCAGCATCTGGCCATTCTGTTGGATTAATATTAATTTTTGTTTTGAATATTGGATGTGAATCATCAAGGATTACATCCAACACAACTGCTGGTTCAAATTGTAAAGATAAATTTAAAGATGAATCACTAAATGAACTAAGTGATTCAATTCTTATTGCTGCTATTACTGAATTATAATCTGAATATCCTGACATATTATTTCTTTGAGTTTATTTCAATTGGAGTATTGATTTCTTTTGTAATTTTATCAACTTCACCCATCAATTGTTTACGTTCATCTTCACTCAATAACATTCCCATATTACCGTCATCACCTTGACTTTGACTACTAATAATACGTTGTACCACTGCGGCTAATTTGACAAGTTGTTCATCATTTCTGACTGAAACGTCCAAATAATCCTTAATTAGTGGTACAACTACTATTGCATCATTAGCGGTTTTAATCATACTTCGAAGATCAGATACCAAAATATCAATTTGGTCCTTCTTCTGTTCAGAATTAACAACCACATCTTTAAGTAAACTAGAGTATTTTTTACCCTTATATAATTCAAAATCTAAGTCCATGACTATAAATATTGAAAATACCACGTTTTACTTAAATTTATCTAGCGCACATCTCTTGTTTTAATGTTCCTCTATCAGAATAAGATTTAGTAATAGTATTTTGGTACTGTTTCATCTTATTAATTACTTTGGTAATCTGTTGAGTTTTACAAGAAGATATTTCTCTGATATACAAATATAACGCTTTTTTATTGAAAGAATCAATTCTGTCACTGTTTCTGAATAATTCAATTACTGCGTTGGCAATATTTAAATCACGTTGTTTTGTAAATATTTTACCAATATTTTTCTCCCAATAATCAACCATTAATTTCATAAACTCACTTGTTTCCAATTTATCATGATAAGAATCAGTGGTTTGTAAACAAACAGTAGTATCACTTGGAGTATCAGAGATATCAACATGTTGATTGAATCTCTTATAATTGTTATTGTTGTGGAATATTAAATAGTTTTTGGCAACTATACTGAAATAACTAAAGGCCTTACCTTTACCTTCTTCAAATTTATGCATATTTGCAACTAAATGTGCAATTGTTTCTTTTTGAATTTCTATAGGACTGTTGTCAAAATATGTAAATTTAAATGTATTAAATACATTTTCTACTAGTTTATCAAAACAACGTTTAATTTGTTCCTCATAAATTTTATTTCTAATATCCATAGACTGTTCCTTATTATACTGGATAATAGACTTTTCAGTATCTGTAGTAAAATACATTTTTTCTCCGCTCTTCTTTTTTCTCTTTTTTGGTTGAGATACAATCTCAGGAGTGATTGTTACAATACTATCTGTCAATTTTTTTTGTTCAACAATTTTTTTTGATACTTTGTTTGTTTTAATTGTTTTTTCCTGAATCTTTTTCTTTGGTTTAATTACTTTTTTATCTAATTTATTTTTAATATGTATTGTTTTTTTATTTGATTTAAGTCCAACAGTTTTTGAATTTTTCATTCAGCCCTTTCCTTTAATTTTTCAATTAATTTAATTATCTCAGAAAAAACAAAACCTACATCATCATCTTTTTCAAACATCTGTTTATCATCTAAATCTTTTAATTTTGAATATGTGACGGATACTTCTTTTTTAATGTTTAACAACCAATTTTGGTATGTTTCTATTTTATCAAGATTGACATCTAATGCATAACCTAAAAATATGTTAGCACAAATAGAAACGGTCAATAATACTGACAGTATAATTATCATAATCTTTATTCTGATAAATCTGTATCATCCTCCAAATAATCTGACATATAATCCAATACATCATCAACTAAATCCCAGTTTTCACGGTTCTTTGCTTCATTTAGAAGCGACATAATTTCTTTAATATCTGCGATATCCATATATATAGTTTAGACTGATATCTAAATATATAGGATATTAAGTTAAAAACAACATTTTTATTCAAAAATAATAATTTTATTTTTATTAAAAACTAAAGTGTGGTCCTTTATTAGATGAAACTTCTCGTATAACTTCTTTTTCTACTATTTTTTCCACAGGTACTTCTTTAATTTCAGTAACTATCTCTCTAATTATTTTTTCATTCTTAACTTCTTCTTCAGCTTCTTTTTTTGCTTGTTCTACTACAGATTCTATATTTTCTGATGGTTCATCCACTGAATCTTGATGTTGATATATCTTGATATCATCTTTTGGCTTTTCAACCGTATCAGTAAAATTTAATGTGGTGTTATATGCCAACAGTAAACATATAGCTAATGGATCAAATACAGATATAAGAGCAACAATAAACCACGTTACACCAGTATTCATATCAACTTTAAATTGTTCTGATATAAATTTAAATGTTTGTATATCCTTCTTACTTCCGGCTTCTATCTTAATATCAGCAATTTTCTTATCAAATGATTGTAATTCATCAATTCCTTTTTGTATTTTACCGTTTTCAGATTCAATATCTTTTTCACTCTTATCTATTAATTCTTTGGTTTGTTCTTGTATTTGAGCTAATTGAATTGGATTGCGACTAATAACTACATTAGTCATACTTTCACCCAATCTTGATTCTTGACTGTTTCTTAAAGCAACAATAGATTCAATTCTTTTCTTTGCGGAATTGATTTTGTCTTCAGTATATTTTTTCTGATCCACGATTACCAAAATTTTATCTTCTGATAATTTATTTTCAATTGCGGATTGCTGATATGCAGATGTTAAATATCCAAAAATACCAAGTGATGTAATAATCATTAGTATTACAACTGCGGAAATTAAATATATTTTAAGCAACAGCTTAATTTTTTTCCAGTATCTATATAAAAATGTAGTAGCTACTAATTTACCTATTTCAAGTGAACTTGCCATAATCATAGATGCTAATGCAGATCCACTAAATAACATTCCAATACCAATTATACTGAAAAATGCTGCACAACTCGCTATAAATAAGGATGATACACCAACAATTCTTTCAAATTTGAATAAATCTTTCATGCGTATATATATTATTGAATAGGGTAAAATTTTACCATTCAAGTATTACTTGTCCATGTGACCCACTTCCGCCATTAATTACTCCTACAGAAGTGAATGAACTTGCTCCACCACCTCCACCTCCAGGATAATCACCTGCATATCCATTCCATGATGAACTTAGACTTGTAGAAATTGCTGGATTTTGTATACCACCCATTCCACCATAAAAACTACATCCACCGGCAGAACCAGATAAAGTTGTGGATTTTTCTCCATCTGCACCAGGATATATAAATATACTTCCTGAACATAATGATGCTAATCCACCAGAACCACTATTTGGATTCAATATACCTCCTTGACCACCGTAACCGCCGTCAGCATAAGCTAAATAAAAATCATCCGCAATATCATAACAATAAGAATCTGATCCATTTTTTCCAGTGCTTCCATATGTTCCTGATCCATTTATTGATCCTGTTCCTGGAGCACCACCTGATCCAACTACTATTGTAAAAATAGTACTTTGAAAAAATGATGACGTTCCTTGAGCAGCTGCGCCGCCACCTCCACCGGTTCCTCCATCATTAATTCCAGTTGAAGTTGCTCCTGCACCACCACCACCAGCTCCTATTGCTGTGGCTCTTATAGTAAAAGGTCCGCTACCTGAAAATACTGATGAATTTGATGTTTTAATTTGGAATGTATGTATTCCTGGTGTTGAAAAAACAACTTTACGTTTTGGTGTAAATACATCCAAATAAGATGCGGTAACTACATATGATGCAGTTACTGCATTAGTTGAGTTTAATGACTGTAAAGCATATGAACTAGTTATAGCAGTATTTGCCGCAAGACTGATACTACTTGTATTTGCTAAAAATGAAGTAATACTGAAACTACTTGTTATGGATCGTGATGATGTTGATGCGTAACTACTACTCAATGAAAGTGAACTGGTTAAACTATAACTTCCACTTATGGATGAATAACTTTGGTTTGCTACTTGTGAGAATGAAGAAGTAATTGAATAAGTTGCTTGATTTACATAACTACTTGTTTCTGCAAATGAACTGGTTACTGAATAACTACTTGTATTTACATATGAACTAGTAATACTAAAACTTGCAGTGGATACGTTTGGATACAATAAACTTGCGGCTGTATCAGAATAACTACTTGAATAAGCAAATGCTCCGCTTATTGAATATGATGATGTAGAAGTGTTATTTGGTGACAGATAAGACGCAGTTATTGCAAATGTTGAATATGATGATGAATCTGCAATACCCCTTACACTTCCTGTCAAATTTCCAATAAATGAACCAGTTGATGTTCCATTGAATACACCAGAAAAACTGCCTGTTGATATAAAAGACTGAAATTGATTAACTAATACTCTGTATGTTGACGCAGTAAATGCAGGAGCTTCATAGTCTGAAACTATTGGAAAATAATTAGAACCGCTCATGTTTGAAGCGGAAATCTCATTTAATTGACTAATTTTTATTGACATAATTCACTATAAAATATAAATATAGTAGTTTTGTTATTATATTCATTTTACTTTATTAAAATAAACACCTTAACATTTAGGTGGAATTGTAGTAGGAGGTGTTTCTGGATAGTTTTTACCCTCACCAATTACATTTCCACTCAATACAATCAATGATATATAACATTTATTAAATACATCAACGGATGGCACCGCAAATTGTTCTGCACTTCTATCATCAGTTCCATACTTTCTACCAATTAAAGTTATTTTTGCAGTGCTCTTTGAACAACTTTTGCCCGTTGTTATATCCCAAGGAATGTTGTCTACACCACCTTGTGCGTTAAATAACGGAGTATAATCATATAAATCTGTGTCATTAGTATATGTAGCTGCACTAAATTGTACTCTACTAGAACTATCAACTTTAATAAGCGCAGATTTTTCATCTTTCAATTCATTTTCAAATTGAACAATAATATCAAGTGATAAATTAGATCCTGGACTTATTACAACTTTATTTATATTATAATATTCTTTTATACTAACCACACTGCTTATGTTTCCACCCTCCATTGCATTAATTATTGCATCTCCGGTACCATTTATAAGTAATGTAATATACGCATGCGCTTCACTGTCTGAAAATATAGATCTTATTGAAAAATCCGTGTAAGAGGAACTCAGTGAATAAGAAGCAGATATAGATGTAGAAGAATAACTTGAAGTTATTGATCTATGTGCGGTTGATGTATTTGGATATGATAAACCAGTTGCAATTGATGCGAATGAACAAGTATCACTATTAATTGCGTGATAAACAATACCATTATCTGTTCCATTAAAATTTAAATAATTAGTTTTCTGAGAATTTGACGCACTAATAGAATTATTTGAAAAATCAGATGTATCTGTTTTATATGTAACGTTGCCAATATTTACATATGATGCTCTTGATGAAGTAACAGAATTTGTTGCATATGATGATGTTAATGCATATGAACTATTTGAATTAATAGGTACACTATTTGCTTTTATAGAATATGATGCAGTACCATTATTTGAAGAATAATTTAAATAGTTTGTTGTATTAGAAAAACTAGCAGTAGTTGATATTGATGATGATAGTGAAGAACCTGATAAATTTCCTATAAATGTGCCACTATGTGATCCTGATCTAAATGTATTCAATACGTTTGATGATGTTATATTGTATTTAGTATACTCACCCAAGTTCATAGTTTTGGTTTGAATTTGACCCAAACTATTAGTTACTTCAGTCACAATAATAAAATCATTGTTGGTAACTTCTCCTAGTGATAAATTTTTTAATTCTGTTATTATGTGTGACATAAAATTATAATGCTGCACATCCTCCTACTTGAATTATAGTATCTGCAGATCCCAAAGATACTTTTTCTGGAAAATTTTGTGTTGATTTATATGCAACTACTGAAAATGTAGATCCAATTAACATGTTACTGGCATTGTATGGTTCCCATTCAGATTCAGCATCCGTTACCTTGTGGATATTAACAGACCAAATACCTACTACCATTCCAAGATGTTTATTTGGAAATGAATATGATTTGAATATATGATTGTTAACAACAAAACGTGAAGTTTCAAAGTTCCAATCAGATACAACTGTTGTTGTAGATTGTGGTATAGTAACATCAAGTGGTTTATCAAAATAAATATAAAATTGACTAAATGGACCTGATTGTTTAAATTTAATAGGATTATCTAATCTTATATTTTTCCAACTATATATATCAACTTCGCCTCCACTTTTGACTTGAAAATTTATATAAGCATATACATTTTTTGATGTGTATTGTGATTTTGCACTATTTTTTGAATATGCTGTTTGTTTTATAAAAAATGATTTTTCAGCAAATAAAGCATAACTTGATGATATTGCAAGTGAAGATGTAGATATATTATCTGATCTTAAATTTTTAACAATTGATGAATTACTTGCGTTTTCAGCAATAATAGAACGTAAACATGTTCCATTATCAATTCCATCATAATTCAAAAACAAAGAACTATTTGAATATGATGAATAGTTAACATTTGAGGCGGTTAATGATGTTGATGATGTATTTGCAGTTAATACTGATACATAAGAAGTTTTGTCTGCGTATGATGATGTAAAAGAAAATGACGCAGATGTATTAAAAGATGAACTGACTGATAGTGATGATGACAGTGAATAAACTGAATATGAACTTGACCCGTTACTTATTCCTGGTGTATAATTTAATAAAAATGTAGTTTGCGCATAAATAGCAGTATCACTATAAGATGATGAAGGTGATGATCCGCTTATGATGCCAAAAAAACTTCCTGTGAATGAACCACTTCTTAAAGATGATAGAATATTTGAAGAACTAATTGTATATTGAGTTAAATCTGAAATTACCACATTCTTTGTTTCAGATTCAGAAATATCCTGTATGAATAATAAATTATTATTATTCATCTCTTCTTTTGTTATTAAATCTAAATCTGTAATTTTTTTGTCCATAATTTACAATAAATATTCAAATTAACATGAACTTGTGTGGTTCACAAATTTACCTGTAGTACTGCTCGGCGTATTAATATCAATTCCGTTTGGATCTATATAAACTATAGCGGTAAAAACTGATCCTTCCAATAAATCATTTGCAATTGATGTCATTCTATCTGCAAAGTTACTTGCAAAATTACGTACATTCCATTTATTTTTATTGGCTTGATCAAAGCCTACTAAAGTAAATTTCAAAACAAAACCGGCATCAGTACAAGAATATCCATTTGAAGCAAAATAATATGGAGTTAACAAACCTCCAGCACCATCATCACCATTTGCTCCACTTTGTTTAGATTGTTGTAATTCAGTTAAATTTCCAAATTCAAAATTACTTATAACTGTTGGTTTAAATTTTGTTATACAAGCATTTTTATTATCAAGTGAAGGTTTTGCCT
>Ga0181358_1000237_pt1 | contig 24993 bp, 30 predicted proteins | sample Fa13VDMM110SD_FD_130096 | JGI IMG/M metagenome (GOLD analysis project Ga0181358, IMG submission 130096) | Freshwater viral communities from Lake Michigan, USA - Fa13.VD.MM110.S.D | ecosystem: Environmental > Aquatic > Freshwater > Lake | place: USA: Michigan | collected 2013-09-24 | reverse complement strand
ATAGACCTCGCTGCTCATAAGCATGATGGAACTGACGGAAGTCTTGCAATTCCTGCTGACGCAATTGATTACGAATCTGCACGAAATGCATACTATGATTCAACATTGACTAAGCCTTATCAAAACCTAGTCTTAACAGGTCTTAATGAGGTATTATTGATAGGTGGCAACGTCCAGTACGAAGCTTCTTTTGAGATTGAAATTAATGACGACAGTGCAAACTCTTATGAGTTTGAAATACTTTATAAAGAGATATAACTATGGCATGGTTTAACTACAGAACAAATGCAGCAACTCCAAGCGTCATTTATCCAGCAGTGAGAAGAAAGATTGCTTTTAACGCTGCTTCAGAAAATTTAAAAGTTGGAGACTGGATTTATGTTTCGATGGAAGACGTTAACATAGGTAGGGTGTATTCTAAAAAACAGGACGGATCAATAGACGTTGGATTTGACGACGACTCTTATGTTGTCGTTTACGAAACAGAAACAACCAACAGGTTAACTTACAGCATTATAGATTCCGATACAAACCTATGCTTCAAAGCTTTGACTGAAGCGTCTTCTGGATCAGTTCCTGCCGGCAATTATTATGTTTATTATCATAATGACAACGTACAGTATATGCAGTTAACAGATGGTTCGTATTATCAAACTGCTAATCCTGCTGGTGAAAACTTTATAGCACAAGGGACAAACGCTGTTAACTATTATTCTAATGTAGTAAAAGCAGATAGTACTAACTCTAGAATCTCTGCAGTTTCGTTTATTCCTGGAGATGGTTCTTGGCAAAGTCAAAAAAGCAACACTCCTGGAAATAGAGTCCTTGGATCTTTTAGTGGTCCACTCTTAAAAATTAATGGACAAAAAACTCCTAGCTCTGGAATAATATCTATAAAGATTAACAAAACATCCTTGACCACCACTGGTCAAATGGAAGTTAAATCACAAGAGATTGATTTATATAATTCTACACTTCTTGAAGATGAAGTAATATTCTCTATTGATATTAGAACTTTAGATATATTAACTTCTTACGAAGATTTATATGGATCGTTTTCTTTTGAGATAGAAATATTAGACAAAAAAAATATTAACTCTTCTGACAAAGATTTTAAGATTAATCAATATTCTTTTAATAAAAACTATAATCTAGAACTAGAAGATGAAGAAATATACGAAGGAATAATTTTTAGCACAACAGGGACAATAACTTAAATGGCAACAATTAAAAAAACTATAACTGGATTAAAACCAGCAACTAATTATCTATTTAGCTTAAAGCCAAAGAATACAGAGATATCTGCTATCGATGCTATTCCAGATACAATAAGAGTTCAGACTCCAGGCGTTGTATCCACTCCATCACTTATTACAGGGGTTGCGCTAGCCGCAAACTATAAGTCGGCAATGCTTACGTTCAATCACGTATCTATGGTTGACCTTGATTATTATGAGTATAAAATATATAAAGTAGATGGATCAAATGAAGTAGCTATCAATTCAAGACAATCTACAATAGATCAATATCCAATTTCTGGATTAACAAAGTCTAATCTTGTTGTTATTTCTAACCTTGACAACACAACCTTAACAGAAGCTTCGCCAACGCTTGTTGCGTACAGGGCTAAAGTTAGAACGGTAAACACTGGAGGGAATGCTGGGCCATGGTCATCACCCTCTGGTTCTTCCAATACAGAGTTAATCGAAAATCAATTTATTCAAAACCTCGTTGCATCAAAGATAGAATCTGGAACAATCGGTGCACACGAAATTATTCTTAGGCAACCAGGCGCACAAACATCTTACACTCCACCTGGCAGCACTGCAGTACTAAGATCATCAAACTACCTAGCTGGCCAAAATGGAGCAGGTTGGCTAATTAGAGGAGACGGATTTGCAGAGCTTGATGCTACGAATATCAGAGGAAGCCTAACTGCATCTAGCATTAGCTTAAACGATCATAACTACTGGCTACCAAACTCTGCAAATCCAATTTTTAAAGTTGGAAATAACGACAAGAATTTTCAATGGGATGGGGCAAATCTAACTACAACTGGAAGTCTTATAACTAATGCAACAGTTTCTGGTGGAACAGTTGGAGGAGTTACGGTAGGTAGTGGCGCTACTGCAAACAGATTTTATATTGGCACTGGTGCATTCAATAACGCAAACACAGCTTTTTATGTAGACAGTGCAGGGCAATTTTCCCTTAAAGACAAGTTTGTATGGAATGGAAATGCACTAACAATTGATGGCACTGTAACTATAGGCGGAACTGTTGCTTCAACAGTCGTTAGCAATGCAGCAACAGGTGCAGGCGATCCTGCGACTAGAATAAATAGTGCAAATACTACAATTAACGGTGGACTAATAAGAACTGGACAAATAGAGTCTACTGGTTTTTCTTGGCCAGATCCTGCCACTACTTATTCTTCAGTTGGAACAAGAATAAATCTTGACAATGGAGAAATAATTTCTAAAACTTTTAGAATTGATTCTTCAGGAAATGCAACTTTTAGTGGAACAATTAGTGGTGGAACAATCTCTGGTACAACAATTTCGACAATGAGTGGTGGAACAATTTCTGGTACAACAATCACTGGTACAACAATCACTGGTGGAACAATACAGAACGCAGCATCAAGTCAAACTTTTATGGTTAATTCAAATGGAGATGTTTTTGCAAACAACATAAATGCAACAGGCACAGCAGGAGCAAATAACCGGAGGTTTAATTATTCGTTCTGATGGTGCTGCTGGCACTCCAGCAAGCATTGGGTCAATGAGCGTTTTCTCTGCAGTAGGAACAACAACAACAGAAAGCTCTCAATATAAATTAAGATTAGGAAGTTCTAGCAGATACTTAGAAATAAGTTATCCGATTAACGGGACTCGTCAGCATGTTAACGTTGAAACCACACAATCTACTCAGCACTTAAGGTTTAGCTCTGCTACTGGACAGATAGGACTTTTAGGTAATACTCAGACGCAAAGAACGCAAGATGCAGTCACTATTGCTGGAGACATAATTTTAGAAAACTATGGTCCAGATGCAGTAGCAGGAGGCAATAATCAAAACCTTCCTACCAACCAGCAGGAAACAAGGACTGTTTTTAGTAAAAATATAGGGGCAAGTAGCTCTGGAACAACTTGCCGAATAGGTCTTACAGATGGCCTTGAGTTTTACGGCAGTCCTCTTTCCTTGAGAGAATTAAAAGAAAATATAGAAGACATATCAGGAATAGAAGCAATTAATATTGTAAAATCGCTAAGACCAAGAAAGTTTACGTGGAAACCAACCAGTGAAGACACAGAATTGGGTGCAGCCTTAAAAAAACTTGATTTACACTATGGCTTTGTTGCTGAAGAAATTAAAGAAACTCAACCACAATTAGCAACATACAAAATGACTTCACAGTTTCAAAATTCTTGGCCAAACGTAACAGATGAAATGTTTAATGACTTTCCTTTAATATTTTACAAAGATGCAGAGATTCCGTCAATAGCAATATCTGCAGTAAAAAATTTAATTGAAAGAGTTGAATTTCTAGAAGCACAACTTGCAGCACAGTAAAACAAGTGATATACTCTACAAGTAATTTCTATATTAGGAGAAATAATGCAAGAGTCTAACTTAGATGTAAATCTAATTATTCAAACATTTCAAGAAAAAGTTTCTCAGTTGATAACTGAGCTAGTGGTAAAAGAAGCCACTGTTAAACAATTGTCACTACAAATTCAACAGCTTCAAGTTCCATCTTCAAAAGATGATTTTGAGGTTCCAGCAGAAACAATAAAGAAAGTAAAATAATGTCAAAACAAAAAGTAACCCCAGAAGTAGTAACTCCAGAAGTAGATGTCGACGCAGAGACAAAGAAGTTTCAGGTTGTCATTGAAATTAGCAATCAGAACCTTGCTTACAAGAGCGATTTCTCAGAGCCAGAGACAATTTTTTGGATTGAAGCCGTAAAGCAGATTATCCTTAAGAAGACCTTTGAAGACGCCGGCATTCAAAGCTGAAAATAAATCAACATAAACTGTACTATACAGTGATAAAACCTATTCCTGGAGTACAAAACCGCTATGGCCCTAAGTAAGTATTTACCTTTTTCAAATAACCAAGTCGAAGAGCTAGACTTTGCTGCAGCGCAGTTTAGTCCATCTCAAATAACTGGCCTTAACAAGAGTATGCGTGTAGCTGCTCTTGCTTTGGGCTATAGAGGCTCAAACTACTACTACACTGGTAGAAGTGACTTTGAACCATCGCCATATAACTTTGAAAGAATTATACAGGCTATAGATACTGACTCTTATGTCAAGCAGGCAATGGCAAAGTATAAAGACCTATTCTGGAAAGAGGGTTGGCAAATAGTTGGAGAAAATCCAGAAGCTGTTGCGTACCTATATCAGAGAATAGACTACATGGAAATGGCTATGAAGCGTCCATTCTTGGACTTCCTTGTCGATTTGTCAGATCAACTGTTTAAGTTTGCTAACGTCTTTATTGTTAAGGCTAGAGCAGATCTTTCTGAGTACTTTCCTACAAGCCTTACGCCAATTAGCGGATCTCAACCAGTAGTTGGATACTATCTTATCCCAACTGAGCAGACAAGAATACTTAGGGATAAATTCAATAAGCCTAAGCAATATATGCAGGAAACAAATCCCCTAACCTATGCCCCATCAGACACAGATCCCGTATGGAGTGCAGATAGAGTTATACATTTGTTTTTTGAGAGAAAGCCAGGAAGAGCTTTTGGCACTCCTTTCCTTTCAAACGTTTTAGATGACGTTGTTGCTCTTCGTCAGATAGAAGAAGACATCCAAAACCTTGTTCATAGAGAATTATTCCCTCTATACAAATACACTATTGGTACAGCAGATCAGCCAGCAGAGCCAGAAGAAATTGATCAAGCTGCTTTTGAAATTGAAAACCTTAGAGCTGAAGGCGGATTGATTCTTCCGTTCAGACATAACGTTGATGTTATAGGAGCAAACGGTGCATCACTGGATGCATCTTCCTACATTGATCACTTTAAGGAAAGAGTTGCTATAGGCCTTGGAGTTGCTCCTCATCACCTTGGAATGAGCATGGGTGGCGGAAATAGGTCTATGTCAGAAAGACTTGACACAGCTCTCTACGACAAGATTAAGCAGTTCCAAAAGCAGTTTTCGGAAATGGTAAGAGTCCATATCTTAAACGAACTTTTGTTTGAAGGCGGGTTTGATCCACTAGTTAATCCATACGAGTCTGGTGTTTCCGACAGATGCTTCTTTAAGTTTAACGAGATTGACGTTGACACACAGGTTAAAAAAGAAACACATATAATACAAAAATATGTTAGCTCTTTAATCACATTAACGGAAGCTAGAACTCAATTAAATATTGATCCAGAAGTTGAATTGGACGATTTATATAATTCAATTCAAGGCAAAGTGCAGATTGATATTGCTAAAGCTCAATCAGAAATTCAATCCAAAGCTCAAATAAAACTAGCAAAAGTAAATCAAGATCAACAACCAGTTGACGTCGCCAAAGACGGAGATAAGCAACAGTCTGCTCCAAAGGGACAGACTAATCCGACTTCTTCGAGAAGAGGTGCTGGAAATGTAATGAGACCTCAAAACCAGTCGGGCAGAAGAACTTCTCCAAACATTAAAAGATCAGATAATGCATGGCTTGGATTAGTTGAAAATTTGCTGGAAGAACAGTATAATATAGTTGTAGTCGATAAATTAATTGAAGACACTAAAGTCGAAAGACAACAAACCACAATCAACGAGGATAAACAATGAGTTTAATAATTGAATCCGAAGAGTCAAAAAGATATCTTCAAGAAGAAAATGCAATCGACGGATTTAGAATTGCAGTTAACAACGGGCAAACACGCCTTGCTCTTGAAATCTTGGTAAATATCATAGATACTTTTGCAGACATTTTTAGTGCAATGATGCAAGATGATGACGAAGAAGTTGTTGCTCCTGCTGTTGTGGAAGTTGAAAAAAAAGTAGAAGAGATTAAGCCAGTAGAGGTTCAAGAGGCTAAGAAGCCTGCAGCTAAAGCTAGTGCTTCAAAAGAAGAAGTGACAACAGTTTCAGAATAAGATGAAGTTATTAATAGGCTGTCCAATATATAAAAGAGATTGGATATTTCCGCTATGGGCTTCAGCTCTAGAGAGACAATCTATCCCCTTAGATGAGATAGGTTTTATATTTGAAACATCGCCAGACGATCTTAACATAAAAAATATATTATCAGCATGGCGTAATCAACATCCAGAGATTCCATTTTTTGAAGTACATGAAAGATCTGACATACCGCATTTTGAGCATCAAAAAAACTCAAGACAGTGGACAATGTCAAAGTACTACAATATGGTATCGCTAAGAAATCACATTCTAGAAAGAGTGAGAGAAGTTAAGCCTGAATATTATTTTAGTCTTGATTCTGATATAATATTAAAAAATCCTGCAACGATAGAACTTCTAATTAATCACATAAAAGAAGGGGCAGACGCAGTCAGTCCATTGATGTTTATGACTCCAGTTGGAGTAGATTACCCAAGTGTAATGACTTGGTCTGAAGAAGAAGATGGAAGAGCTTATCGTAGAAGAGACTATCCACTTGGAAGTTATTTTAAATCTGATGTAATTATGGCAGCAAAAATGATGTCCAAAAAAGCATATGAATCAATAGATTATGCAGTTCACTCACAGGGTGAAGATCTTGGATGGAGTCTAGAAGCTAAGAAAAAAGGTCTTGACCTATACAGTGCATCATACATTTACGCTTTGCATGTCATGCATGAAGAGATGTTACAACACCTGGCAAAATCAGGTGATTCAAGAGAATCTATTTTATTTGAAAACCATATAAAAATATGATATCTTTATATAAAATTGTTTAATGGTATAAAAGGAACTTACTATTAATAACAACGAGAAAAAACCATATCAGCATGGAGATGTTAATGGCATTTGATTTCACAGAAAATTTCACAGTCGTACTGCCAGATTTTTCTAAAACAGATTTTAACTTCGGAGAGTCAGTTGCCTCCAATCAGGGACTCATTATAGAAGTCGCTGCTATTCACGAAGGTCTTACACGGAAACTATAATAACTACTCAGCAATTGAGTTAGAAAAAGCTTTGCAGTCATGGGTTGAGCCATATCCAAAGCCAATTATATTAAACCACGATTTAAACTCAGAGCCAATGGGCCGAGTAATGGCAGCCAGGATGGACAAAGAAGCTGACGGTAGCTCTTTCGTTCGTTTGCAGATTGCAATAACAGATCCGTTAGCTATTCAAAAAGTTCTTGACAAAAGATACTTAACAGGTTCAGTTGGCGGTAGAGCCGGCAAAGCAGTGTGTTCAATCTCTGGAGATGATCTCGCAAAAGAGACAGAGAGCGGAAGACCAGCAGTCTCTAAATACAAGAGAGGTCAAGTCTACAAAGGCAAACTTGCTTTTACAGACATGCAAGATATTTCTTTTAAAGAGTATTCTTTTGTTAACCAGCCTGCAGATCAAAAGTCTAGCATTAGAGCTATCAACCCTAATGATGGAACACCGCTTCAGGACTCTCAAGACGGTTGGGTCGCAAAGAGTTCAGCCTTTGTACTTCACATGGACACAGAGGATATTGTGTCCGTAGAAGAGAATGAATCAATTCTTAGTTCTATGAAAAAGAAGGAATCAAAGCCACTTTACCTGCACTTAAAAGGTGCTTTCTTAACCGCTTTAGCCATCCACGAGAGTGAAGACTACAATAACAATAACAACTCGTTACTATCTAATGAGAACAAAGATAGTAATAGCTATGAGGAGAACTCAAATATGAAAAAAAATGTTAAAAGTGAGGATATCCTCGCAGCTGTTGAGGATCTTAGCAATGACCTGTCGGCAATAGCTTTAGGCTCAGCGCAAGAAGCTCAAGAAGATCCAGAGACAGCACCAGAAGCAGCACCAGAGACTGAAGAAGTGGTTGAGGAAACTCCTGCTACTGAAGCTCCAGAAGCTGAAGAGTCAGTTAAGACTGAAGATAATAAAGTAGTTGAAGAAACAGCTACAAATACAGAAGATGACGCAGTTGACGCTCTCAAAAAGGCAAATGAAAAAATTGCTCAACTTGAAGCACAAATTGCAAAAGACTCATCGACAGCACCAGCTGTTGCTGATGAGCAAGAGTCTGCAGTAGTTCCAGAATTAGTAGAAGAACTTGCCTTAGAGGCAGTTGAATCAGCTAGTTCTGAAGTCGCTGAAGAGAATAAGGTAGATGAAGATTCAAAGGTAGAGCTCACTGACACTAATGTAGTCTCTGAGCAAGATTCCGATGATTTAATGAAAAAACTTCATTTACTTGAAGAAGAAAATCAAAAGCTCAGAAGTGCATTGCATAGAACTCTTGTCGAAAGAGTTGTTGACGCAAAAATTGCAGCTGGAGTTGAGTCACACGAAGTAAGAGAAGAGCTCATTGAAGGTCACACTTCAAGAAGTGCTTCTTCACTTGCCGATTCGTTAAGAGATCTAGCAAAAATGCCAACTGCAAAAAATGCAAGAGGCAATATGTTGGAGATGGATTCTGAAATCGCAGTTATCGAGGGTGAAGGCAATGTCATCACTTTAGGTAAAGACGATGAAGAAAAAGTCAAAGAAAAAGTGATCAACACTCCAGAGCAACTATTCGTAGATGCGCTTATGGGCCGTCGTAAACTTTAATAACAATAATATCTTAAGGAGAAAACTAAATGAGTTTAGCAAAATTTCGTAAGGTAGGGACTAAGACAGGTTCAGGTCGTTTTGTAGTTTCTGAGGGCATCGCTCCAGCAGCTTACTTGCTTCCAAGCCAAGGTCTTCCTACCTGGTACGCAGACAGTGAAGACGATCGTTTTGAGATCGTCATTCCAAAGGGAACCATTCTTTCCGTAGTTGCAAATGCATCAACGGGTGACGCAATGGTAGTTCCTGCAAATGGTAGCGGATCATCCGTTACTTGGGGCGACGTAGCTCCAGCATCATGGGATCCACTTGACGGCGCAACGCCATCATATGTTTCTGGTGCAACAGACACAGTCACAGTTGGAGCTCTTTCGAACCCAATTGGTGTAGCACAATACGATCTCTACAGACCATTTGACAAAGGTACCTCGCAAGGTGCTGGATTCATTACACACGGTTATGTAGAGTATCCAATGGTCGTTGGTATTAACGATGACGTAACAGTTGGTTCGCTCATTAGAGCTGACCACATGGGACGTGCCGTTAACTTGACAACTACCTTGTGTGGTACAAATCCTTACCTCCAGGTTGGTAAGGTTATAGAAGTAGAAACGTTTGCTACCAACTTTGATGATGGCTTACTTTCCTACATGCAATTGCCATCAGACCCAGGTGCACTTAAGACAGTGTTTGAACTTACTCGTTCAGGCTCTTTCTCAGGCAAGCTTGGTATCCGTAGCAACCTGGATGTACACAATGTCAAGGGCGCATTCCGCGTCAACTTAACACTCTAATTAACAAAGAAGAAAGATAACAGGAGGAAAATCCTAAGATGAGTAAAACAATCCAAGAGCTCCTCTCGGGTCTCCCAGCTTGGGAAGCCGCGCTGGCCGAAGACGGACATATTGATGAAGATAACAGAGTAACTATTAAGGAAGCTTTTGCTTCAGCTGACGCTGCTGCACTTTTCCCTAAAGTTATCTCTCGTACCCTTAGAGAAGCAGCTGAGCCACAATTGTTGGTAACGCCACTTCTTTCAGTAGTCCGCCTTGGAAAGGGACGCTCCTTGGAGTTCCCAGCAGTCAACGCTATTCAAGCAGCAGAGATCCCAGAAGGACAAGAGTATCCAGAGCAGGCATTAGCCTTCGCAAAGCAGATTGAGGGTAAGGTATCCAAAAAGGGTGTCAAGCTTTCATTCACCGAGGAAGTCATCGCTGACTCACTTTGGGACATCGTAGGCTTGCATGTGAGAGCAGCAGGTCGTGCAATGGCTCGCTTGAAAGAGCAAATCGCACTTAGCCGTTTTAAGGATGCAGCTACTGTTGTATTCGACAACGCAAGCGGTTCCTATGACGACACAACCGGTCTTGGTATCAACGGCGCAGCCAACAATACCATTCGCTGGGATGACGTCGTTGACATGGCAGCAGTGCTCATGGCAGAAAAGCACGTACCAACAGACTTCATTCTACATCCTTTGATGTGGTCTGTCTTCTTGAAGGACGCTATTTTCCACATGGGTGGCGCAGCTTCTGCAGTTAACACAAGCTGGGGATACCGTCCTCAGGGTCCAGATGCAGCTCTTAACGCTACAGCCCCAATGGGTCTCAACGTTATAGTTTCACCATTCGTAAGCTTCACAGCTAAGAGTGGCGCAACACCAGCTAAGTCTGACCTTTTCTTGATTGACCGCAACGAAGTGGGAACACTCCTTGTTAAGGATGAAATGACAACAGATCAGTTCGATGATCCAAGTCGTGACATTCGTCAAATGAAGATGAAAGAGCGCTACGACATCGTGATGCTCGGTGACGGTGAAGGTATTACCGTTGCTAAGAACATCAACCTTGCACGTAACTATGAAGTTCAGGTTTTCAACCAGCTTTAATAGCACGCAAATCTTAGGGTAGTTATAGTTACGATTACTCTAGCGACAGGGGGTGGCTTTATGGCCACCCCCTGTTGTTTTTGTATGGTTTAAGCGTTACTAGTTTATTATAAGAATTGTGGGTTAAGGAGAATATTGTGGCATTAAACCTGCTCGAATACGCACAGGTAGATTTAAATACCGTTGTTCTAAAATTTGGTAGAACGATAAAGATATCAAGTCTAGTCAATCAAAATTTTACTGTACAGACAGACTCTGCAACACCAAGTGTTATAAGTGGACCTTTTCAGACTATTAATACAATAACTGATTATAATCAAATATCAAGATCATTAATTTTATACTGGGATAAGCAATTAGCTCCAAATACAAGTTATATTATTAGAGTGTCAGGTTTTCTTGATGCAGCTAATGAGCTAATTGATGAAGAGCAAGTTTTATTTACAAAAACAGATGATGCAACACCATCATCGTTCTCTTCTATCAGAGTGCCTGAAATACAAGAGATCTTAATTGAAGACCATTCAATTAGAGCAGATGCATACACAAGTATGCACGTAATTGCTAAGAATCCTAACTTCTACATTAAGTCAATTGATCCTCAAAACGGAGACTTTTACTTAGATAATGATTACAACAATGGAAGAGTTGTCATAAACTTTAATGCTAGACCAGCATCAAACTTTTTGAATAGAAACTATTTTAAGATACAAAGAAAAAGAATACAAAGAACTCCATCTAGATGGGAAAACCTAGAGCCAGAAATATCTACTCATTCTTGGAAACCAGAAGTCTACGTTGACTTTCCCTCGATGCAGGCGACACCTTCTTATTTTGCTGCTGGAGTTACTTATTTTGAAAATGATTATAAATATAGAATTATAGTTTCAAAAGATATTGGCATATAATAATGGCTAATCTAGTATATGGAAAAGCTAAACAATCATTATTAAATGGTCAAATAAATGTTTCTTCTCAATCTTTAAAAATACTTCTTGTAGACAGCACTTACACTTTCTCTCAAAACACACACCAATTTGTTTCAGACATCTCATCCTCTGCTATAAAGGCTAGGTCAACTGCATTAGCAAACGTGCAAAATCTACTAGGCGTCCTAGACGCAGACGACCTAACTATAACTGACTATTCAGGAGCTGCTTTTAAAGCAGTCATACTCTATGTAGACACTGGATCAGACGCCACATCAAGACTAATAGCACACATAGATACTGCAACAGGAATACCTTTTGCAGGTATTAATACAGTACTGAACATTACTATAGCGTGGAGTAATGATTCAACTAAAATTATCTCTTTATAAAGGTTTAAAATGGCTACAAATTATCCAAATTCTTTAGACGTTTTACAGAATCCCGCAGCAACAGATACTTTAAATTCTGGAACAGTTCCACACCATCTACAGCATGCAAACGTTAACGATGCTATAGAAGCAGTTCAGACTGTATTGGGAGTACTTCCAGCAGGATCTTACTTAACAGTTAAAGACAGAATTGCTGCATCAGAAGCTTTAAGCGGACTAAATGACGTTACTATTACTTCTGTTGCAGCAGGCAATGTCTTGCGATACAACGGCTCAAAGTGGGCCAACTATGCTGAAACTAATCTAACCGATGGGGGAAATTTCTAAAATGGCTAATACAATCAGGATTAAAAGAAGAGCGTCAGGTGCCGCTGGTGCACCAGGATCACTCGCCAATGCAGAACTTGCATATAATGAAGTTGATGACGTTCTTTACTACGGTAAAGGTGCAGCTGGTGCAGGTGGCACAGCAACAACAGTCGAAGCTATTGGTGGATCAGGTGCCTATGTAGGCCTTTCTGGTTCACAGACAATCACTGGCAACAAAACATTCTCAGGCACTGTAGCTCTTGGTTCTTCTGCAACCGCAACAACAAAAACAGCTAACAACAACTCTACAGCAGTAGCAACGACTGCATATGTAGATTCAGCAGTTGGTGCAGTTAGTGGATTTTCTGGATTAACATTTGCTGGAGATGCTGGAAGTAGCCAAACAATTTCAAGTGGAGACACTTTTACAGTTTCTGGTGGAGTTGGCCTAAGTTCAACGGCCTCTGCAACAGATACAGTTACCATTAACCTTGACAATACTAGTGTAACAGCTGGTTCATTTGGTTCTGCCTCAGCGGTTGGAACTTTTACAGTTGATGCCCAAGGTCGTTTGACCGCAGCTGGTTCAACGACTATAGAAATTGCGCTTGGAACAAATACTTCAGGGAACTATGTAGCAACAATAACTGGTGGAACTGGTGTCACTTCTTCTGCAGCAACAACCGGTGAGGGAACAACTCACTCATTGTCTATTGGTCAAGATGTAGCAACCTCTGCAAGCGTAACATTTGCAGGACTTACACTTAATAGCGGAAGTATATTATTTGAAGGTGCAACAGCTGATGCCCATGAAACAACTCTTGCTGTCACAGATCCAACAGCAGACCGCACGATTACTCTGCCAGATGCAACAGGTACCGTAGCACTTACTTCTGACATTACTACTCACTCATCAGCTACAACCTCAGTGCATGGTGTTACTGGAAATGTTGTTGGAACAACTGATACTCAAACTCTCACTAACAAGACACTTACTAGTCCAGTAATTACTGGAGCAGTATTTAATGATGGTTCGGTGGTTTTTGAAGGTGCAACAGCTGATGCCCATGAGACAACACTTGCTGTCACGGACCCAACCGCAGATAGAACAATCACACTTCCAGATGCAACTGGTACAGTAGCTCTTACTAACAATAAGCTTTCGGATTTTGCAGCCACTTCTTCATCAGAACTTGCTGGAATTATATCGGATGAAACTGGTACTGGTGCACTTGTATTTGCTAATACGCCAACACTTGTAACACCAAACATTGGTGCTGCTACTGGTACGTCTCTTGTACTTTCAGGTGATTTAACAGTTAACGGTACAACAACTACAATTAACTCAACTACAATCACGGTTGACGATAAGAATATTGAGCTTGGTTCAGTAGCAAGCCCAACAGACGCAGGTGCTGATGGTGGTGGTCTTACCCTTAAGGGCGCAACAGACAAGACTTTTAACTGGATTGATGCAACTGACGCATGGACTTCATCAGAGAACATGAATCTTCTAACTGGCAAGTCATTGCTGATTGCAGGAACTTCCGTACTTAACGCTACTACTCTTGGTTCAGGGGTAACCGCATCAAGCCTTACTTCAGTTGGAACAATTGCAACTGGTGTATGGAATGGTACAGCAATAGCCATAGCTAACGGTGGAACAGGCTCTACAAGTGCTGGAGACGCTCGTACGGCCCTTGGATTGGCAATTGGCACCGACGTACAGGCTTACAACTCTACGCTTGCTGCAGTGGCTGGTGGAACCTATACTGGTGATGATAGCATTGCAACTGTAGGAACTATTTCAGCTGGTACCTGGAATGGTACAGCTATCGCTGGTCAATACGGCGGTACTGGTGTCGCAAACACTGGTAAGACAATTACCCTTGGCGGTAACCTAACAACGTCGGGTGCTAATGCGGTAACTTTCACTTCAACTGGAACAACGTCCGTAACTCTTCCAACAACTGGAACTCTTGCTACTTTAGCTGGATCTGAAAGTCTTACAAATAAGACAATTGATTCTTCTAATATAGGCGCAACAACTAAAGGCACAGGAGCTTTCACTACCTTAACATCAAACGGTGCTACAACATTTACTGCAGCAACAGCGTCTTCATCTTACACAACTGGTACTTTAGTTGTAACTGGTGGAGTTGGAATATCTGGAGCTCTTTATGGAAACAGTAGTGCCTTGGAAGGCTTTATAGTTGACGGTGGCACATTCTAAAGCTATAATATAGAATATATATAGTTTTAATTTTAAAACACATATTTCATTTAAGGCAATAGATGGCAAATACAATTAAACTCAAACGTACAAGCACACCATCTTCAACGCCTTCATCTTTGGAATATGGCGAATTAGCAATTAACTACGCTGATGGAAAAATATTTTATAAAAACAGTTCAAACAACGTAGTAGAGTTTACGAGTGCAGTAAACCTTGCAGGAACAGTTTACAACGCCACAATAGGTGATGGAACTAATACGTCATTTGTCCTTACCCACAATTTTGGAAGTCGAGATGTAAGCGTAACTGTTAGAGAGGCTGCTTCCCCATATGGTTTAATTTTAACCTCTTGGGAAGCCACTTCTAGTAATACTATAACCGTTTATTTTGAGTCTCCCCCTTCTGCTAGTTCAGTTAGAGTATCAGTTTATATAGCTGTAGCAGGCCTTGAAGTTGGACCTACTGGTCTTACAGGCCCAACTGGGCCAAATGGCCCCACAGGCCCCACAGGACCCACAGGACCTACTGGTCCTACAGGTGCAGCGGGACCAACTGGTGCAGCTTCAACAGTTCCAGGTCCAACTGGTCCTGCCGGTGCAGCGGGACCAACTGGTGCAGCTTCAACGGTTCCAGGTCCAACTGGCCCTACAGGTCCAACTGGACCAACTGGTGCTGGTGCTCCACTCACAAGTTCTGCAACCGCCCCAGTGTCTCCGTCTGCTGGTGATATTTGGTTTGATACATCTACTGGTTCTTCGTATATTCGCTACAACTCAGCATGGGTTGAATTAGGTGGCGGTTCTATGTCGCCAATGCAAGCGACTTCATCTACTCGTCCATCTGCACCGTGGACTGGAATGACCATATATGAAACGGACACAAATAAGTTTCTTTTGTATAACGGTTCTTCATGGGTAATGCTCCTCAACTCTGCACAACCACCTGGCCTTCAGTTCATTAGTTCAACAACTTTTACCACTACGGCTACCGCTCAGTTTGCTGGAGTATTTTCTTCATCATTCACCAATTATCACTGCGTTCTTGATTTGACAGCATCTACTGCTACAAACTTCTACATAAGACTACTTGTAAGCACTACTGCCCAGACTGGGAATATTCTTTCAACTAATTCGTATAATCAGTTGTCTGCTTCCACGATTGCAAAAAATACTAGAGCAGACCAATATGGCTTAATCGGTGCAGCATTTGGTACATATTCTTCCCAATACTTAATTGATTGGCAAAACCCATATGCGACTGCATACACTTCATATTATGCAAATGGAGTTGGTGGAAGGTCAAATACAGATAGTGATTTCAACCAAACATTTGCAAGAAATATTGTTACAACATCAATGGATGGGTTTGAGATAACAACTGCCGCTGCTGCAACATTAACTGGAACAATGACAATTTACGGTAAGAGATAATGCCAGCGATTACTTTTCCTGCTTCTCCGTATCAATATCAGATTTTTACATCTGGCCCTAAAAGTTGGCAGTGGGATGGTTCTGTATGGAACGCCTACTTCAACGAAAGCGTTGACTCTGTTTATGGAACAGGTGCAGATGGCGATGCAGTTCTAGACGGTTCAACAACTATTCTCAGTATGTCTCCATCCTCAAGTGTTTATTCTATGACACGAGACATTTACTTTAATGATTTAACTATTAACGCAAATGTGCGTCTTGCGCCTAACGGATACAGGATCTTCGTTAAGGGCACACTAAAGTTTGCAGGAACCAATGCAACTATTGGCTACACGGCTGGTTTCTCAACTGCTGGATCAATTGCTCAAGGTGGAGCGGCAAGTACTGCTGTTACTCACTCTCTGGGTGGTTCTGCTACTGGTTTTACTGCAACTGCACCAACAGCAGCAATGGGTGGCGTTAATTACTTCAAAGTTCCTGCTCAAGCAATTGCAGGTTATACAATCACTGCATCTGGAGGACCGACCTTTCTTCGTGGAGGTGCTGGTGGATCTAGTCAAGCAGGTGGTGGGGTAATAATTATTGCTGCTCGTTATATTTCCGGTCCTGCGTCAGGCACTGCCTATATCAAAGCTCCTGCAACCGCACCTGCTGGTGGTGGAGTAATACTTATTGTTTCTTCCGCTGAAACATTGGCTGCTGGAATAACTACGGATGTAACTGGACAAAACGCAGGAACCGTTCACTACATGTCTCAGGTGTAATATGCCGATTTCAAGAATAGAAAAAAGTGTTACAAGAGCAGCAAACGACACCGTATACGGTTCAGGAGCTGACGGCAACGTAATTGTATCAAGCACAATAACGCTCACCTCAGATATGTACTACAACACGCTTAACATAACGAGTGCAGGCATTCTTTTGACTAACGGGTATAGAGTTTTTGTTAAGGATACATTGACGCTAGATGGCCACATTGGCATTGGTTCTGTATCAAGCGGGACAATCGGAGAACCATCTTCAGCTGTTTCAGATGGAACAGTTAAAGGTTCAACAACGAATAATAGTATTACATATCGTGCAGGTGGACAAGGTGGTGGGCCAACAAGTCCAAATATTACGGCATTACCTACATACTTATACAAGCAGATTAATATGATGACGTCAGCTTTTATGGTTGATGCTTCAGGATCTATTATTCCTATTAGTGGTGGCTCAAAGGGCACAGAAGGTGTTACAGGAGCTACAGGAGCTACAGGAGCTGCAGGTACAGCTGGCGCAACAGTTCCTGCAGGTGCTGGTTCTCCTGGTTCTGCTGGCACTAATGGCGGTTATGGACCTTCAGCATCTACTGTAGGAGCTCCAGGTGGTAAGGGTGCAACAGGAGCAACTGGCGGTAGTAATGCATCTCCTGCCGTTGGTGGAGCAGCTGGAACAGGTGGAGCAGGCGGTGCAGGTGGTGCAGGTGGTGTTGCAGGCTTTGGTGGAGGAATTGTAGTTGTTGTAGCTAAAATAATTATAGGTTCAGGCAAGATGATGTGTCTAGGAAAATCAGGAACAGCTGGAAGTGCTGGAAGTCCTGGTTCACCTGGTGGAGCAGGAGGGCCAGCACAGCATGTAGCAGCAGGAGCTACAGGAGCATCAGGTGCAGCAGCACCAAACCGTACAGACCATCACCACGTAGCTCCAACAACGTCACATGCCCCACATGCACGAACACACAATCATCACAATCACCATACTTCACACTCTGACCAACACGGACACAAGGTTGCTCCTCATGGACATTATGACGCTGGTAAAGCAGGGCACATTGCGTACGAAGGTGAACATTGGCATCATGGCGGGCACTACCATCACCCACATAACGATGGACCTCACGGCGGTGTTCACCATTGGGACGGTCACTATTGGCATGCTTGGAGACCTCACTACGGAGGTAGCGGACACTGGGCTCACTACCCCCCACATGGACATCAAAAACCAAACGGACATGGTAGTTCGGGTCAACCTGACGGAAATGGGCATCATCATACTTACGTTTATCATGGCTCTTTTGGTGGTCATGATGGTCACGTACATGCACACTTTGGGTTGCCTCACCATAGCCACACACATGCACATCACCCACACTCAAGCGCTGACTACCACCATCATCCACATTCCGTAACTCATGCTAACCCAGACGCATCTGCTCACTATACAGGTGGTGCAGGAGGTGCAGGAGGAGCAGGAGCACCTGCCATTACAAGTACAGCAGGTACGCCAGGTGCAACAGGTGCCACAGGAAGTTCTGGTTCAGATGGCGGTGGCGGTGGCGGTGGTGCTATACTTATAGTGTCAGATTCAGTTGCTGGTACGATTACCTATAATACAAACGCAGGTTCGTTGGGTACTGTTTCAGCATCAGCAGGTTCTGCATATATTCTTATTAACGCATAGAGGAGAAAAAAATGGACTACGGTCTAAACCCAGAACAAAAGAGAGCAACACTAACAAGCTCTTTATCAAACATTAAAGCAGAGATCTATCATACACTTTTGCGATCAAATATCGATCCAGATGTTTTTAATCCAGACAGCTATGCAATAGAAGATGTATTGATTGGCGAACGACAAAGATTAGAAACTCTATTGAAGAGCTTAGAATTGATTGAAAGAAAGCTTTCAGAGTTGACGTGAAAAGATTTGTTTGCGTTCCATCAAGCTTAGTTGATGGAGACGTCCCCAAAGAAGCAAAAATACTAGCACAAGAGTCTCAACTGTCAGTTCGTATAGTAGATGACGTTGAAGAGATCTGTATCAAGTCGTATCCAGAAGTTGATATAGTAGACTGTATGGATGAAGTACGTAAAGGTTACGTCCATATTATAGATGTTACAAACGAGTTTGTTGACTTTACTTCTGATGCACACTTGCAAGTAGTAGATCTTGAATCTAATGTTCAGAAAATTAAGCCAGTATTGGCAACAAAGCACACATTAAGATTCCGTTCAAGATTTAATGTTGAAGGACTTCATGACTTTTGTATTGTCAACAATAATGGTGTTAAATACTATGGAGGACAGTTTCAAGTAATATGAAGCACGAAAAATTAGGAACATGCATATCTCTCTACGATGATGTATTTTATTGGCTCGATGCAGACAAATTTATTAAAGATCTTCACAAGGAAACAGAATCAGACTGGTCAGAATTAAATTGGGGTGGTTCATCAGTAGGCAATGGTCAAGCAACAGCCTATAGATCGTCATTATCTTGCTCTCTTATTCCGTTAATGAAGCCATATCCAGAGACAGAGTTATCAAAATTTTTTACAGATAAGATTCGTACTCCGATTGAGATGGTAACTGAAGATTATCGTAGCGAGTTTTTAATTCCTACAGCTTTTCACGAGGCCTACCAGTTGCTCAAGTATATGGAAGGATCTGAGTACAGACCACATTGGGATCATGCTCCAGATAATCGTAGAGTCTACAGTATGGTGTCGTTTCTGTCCACTCCAGAAGAAGGCGGTCAGTTAGAGTTTCCTTACTTTGACCTAACCATTGAAGCTAAATGTGGGAGAGTAGTTGTGTTTCCTTCAAACTTCCCATACATTCATATTGCACATCCTGTAACCGCAGGAATAAAATATTCACTTGTTACGTGGTATCAAGGTTAGGAAAAATAATGAAACATAAACCAAAGGTATTCGGAATAGCAGGGTCAGGAACAGCAGGACTAATCACAGCGTTGATTCTCCGTAGGGCTTTTCCAGCATCACCTATAACAATAGTGTCATCTTCAAAGATTGGCATCATTGGTGTTGGTGAAGGTTCTACAGAGCACTGGAAGCAGTTCATGGAACTTTGTGATATTCCGCTTGAAGAGATGTTAGTTGCAACAGCAGCAACACACAAGTATGGAATCCGCTATGAAGATTGGACGACACATACAACAGACTACTTTCATAGCGTAGGACACGTTGATGATATTTATTCGTATGGCTTCTTTGCTTCCTACATGGGGATTATTGAGTCTGGTAAAATGCTAACAAGTCAAACATCAAGCGTTGGCATGGTACGTAACAAGATTAATAAAGAAGGCTTGCACAAGAGTACGAACCAGTTCCACTTTGATACAAATAAGCTCAATGAGTACTTTACCTCACTTGCGTTTAGGAGAAATGTTAGGTTTATTGACGGAGAAGTTGAGACAGTTACAAAAAATGAAGATGGAACCCTTAAGTCAGTTAGAACAAAACAGGGTGACGAACTAGAAGCAGACTTCTGGTTTGATGCTACAGGTTTTGCTAGACTGTTGATGAAAGAAGTTGGTAATACAGATTGGAATTCATTTAATGAGTTCTTGTTGTGTAACTCAGCAATTCCGTTTCCGACTGAGAGCGATCCAAATGGACAAATTCGTCCTTACACAAGAGCCAGAGCTGCAAGTTCAGGCTGGATGTGGGAGATTCCCACACAAGAGCGTAGAGGTAATGGTTACGTATTCTGCGATCAGTTTATTTCAGTAGAAGAAGCTGTCAGAGAAGCTGAAAAAATGTCCGGATATAAGCTTCCAGAAGATCCCCGAGTAATTAAGTTTGACGCTGGACACCTCAAAGAGCCATGGCAGAAGAATTGTATAGCAGTTGGATTAGCATCTTCGTTCGTAGAGCCATTAGAAGCAACAAGCATTGGTTCAACTATTCAGTCAATTAGACAAGCAATTCCTTATATTGCGTCATACCTTCCTACACATACAGCATCGCAAAATCACTTCAATAAGAATTCAGATAAGATGATGCGAAACATTTTGACTATGATTCGCTTACATTATTATAGTGATAGACAAGATTCCAAGTTTTGGCAGGAGATGTCACACATGCCAGTTAATGCGGAGCTACAAGAAATCATTGATCTATGGTCTGAACGTCCACCATCAAGATATGACTTTGAAGGCAACCACGGTGAAATGTTTGGAGCTCCTCACATTACGCACGTTGGTCAGGGGCAGGGGATTATAAGCATTGACGCTTGCACAAGAGCTATTGAGTCATTAGATCTCCGTCCAGCTATTGAAATTCAGTTAGACGAATACAGACATCACAGACATGATCACGAGTTAGTCGATCATGCTCAAGCATTGAGAGAGATTACATCAGTAGACGATGAATGGAGCCAAAGATGAGAAAAAGAACTAAGGTTAAGCCAGGCGAAATACGTTTTACGCCAATGGATAACAGACTAATGGAGTCGGCTCCATTTGTAAATGAGGTAACCAACTTACCAGCTTGGTTTAGGCGTATCGGTAAAGAAGGTGCTTCAATTCGACGTTGCGCTGGAACGATTGATCTTCTTGCAGCAGGAGTGACCCTGCCGATGTGGACGAACTATCGATTCCGTGAAGATGGAAGAGGGGCTTGGGAGACAGGATCAGACGACTTTTATCCACCAGCTGTAGTTGGAGGACAACCAACACAAATTGGACAAGCTCAAGGGTTTAGTCATAGTTCTACTGGGGAATGCCCAATGACAAGTGTGCGTAAGTTAGAGACAGGCCAGTATCCTAAGTTGGTTAATCCTTGGAGAATGGAAACAGCACCAGGTTGGTCAACACTTATGATTCCTTGCTACTGGGAGCCAAGTGAAGACTATACAATTGTGCCAGCAATTGTCCATACAGACTACTATCATGCAATGAATGTAGTATTAAACATTATAGGTGATAGACCATTTATGATCAAGCAAGGTACGCCGATTGCTCAATTGATTCCGTTCAAGAGAGATTCTGACTTCTCCAAAGTTCTCTTTAGCGATGAATCAGAATTTAAGTATGTAGCTAGTACAGGATTCGGTATGGGATTTGTTTCGCCAAAAGAAACGGGTGCTCCATACAGACGTGAAAGAATTAAAGTTGATCACGAATTACAGCAACAGGAAAAGAAGTGGTGGTCTCGTGACAAGAAGAAGTGAACTAGAAAAGATTCGTCAACCTATCCTGAATGAAATTTACAGAATGAGCATAGAATTGGGAATAGACCCAGACACGCTTGATATAAATTTGTTTGCCATTCCCACACCCGTAACAGGTGACGGCGTGGTCACAAATAATCCCTTACTTGAAACCCCAAATACATTTAATGCACTTTGTTACAAATTGCAAGTAATTCAAAAATTAATAGGAGAGACACTATGAAAATAGATTTAGACAGATTGCTACTAGAAGCAGGACCGCTAGAGCCAGGAGTATTCTTTATTCAGAAGTGCATCTTCATTGAAGAAGGAAAGAACATTAATAATGGTGAACGCTGTGAAAACTTATCGTATGGTGGAGTTGGGGTTGTACTTGGCACCCCTTACGAGGGCGAGACATGGGAGTTACGTGTAAAGTCACAAAACAGTGATTTTGAAGTAACCGTTTCTGAACTTGAAAAATGGGGGCACGTGATGTCGGTTGTTCCTCATTTTTTTATTGACTTTATACAGATAAAACAAATAGGGGTTGACGGTGGAACCGTAGGTCGCCCTGACATACAGTTAGACCCAACTCCAATGACAATGTGGTTTGGTCGCTCTATCTATCAGTTATTTAAGACAATGCGTGAATGGTCATTTTTGATTGAAGAACCATTCAACTCTGACCACCCAATGGCTATTTATTCAAAGATGGCGATTGACCTTCTTGAAGTTCCGCAGGAAATAATTGACGAGATTGATACTATGCCAGACATGCATCTAGCCAAGTTCCTCAAAGGTCAAGAAGACTACAAATTAATCCCAGAACATCCCGCCATGTCGCAGGCGTTCAAGCAGTGGATTGTTGCCACAACCGAAAAATACCCAACATTAACTTTTGAAGAAAAAATCATTGCGGCTTTAGGTGATTAAAAAATTTATGGACGAAAGAGAAAACATTAAAGAAGAGTTCAGTGCGTTATGTCTTCAACTTGGGCTGCATCCAGAAACTTTTGACAATGACCCTTTTATTGACGAAGCACTTAAGAGAAGAAGAGAATACTCTGAACGATTCAACTTACATTAACCACCACGTGTTAGGTTCTATCCATGTTTTTTAAGAAAATTATTTCCGCAGTAAAAACTATGAGTTCCAAAGAATACTGGACACGAGTCAATATCGTTGAAGCGTGGGGTTTCTCCACGAAAATTGCCATCATCTTCCCCGGTCTTCTTCTTGGCAAGCAATTCTGGTGGTTGTATATTTTTGCCATTATCTCAAGTGTTGCCTTGATTTGGACATCAACCCGTAAGACCCTGCCCACAATTATTCTCTTTAATGTTGCTTGGGTAATTCTAGCCAGTTTATCTATTTTAAAACACTTTTGGTGGTTTTAAATAATTTTACAGATTATCTCAGTAAGTCGCTACTATATACTATATGCGATACAATGAATCTATAACATATAACGAGCCTGCTATTAGTTATTACGGATCGTTAATAATTAACATAAATGGCATATCCAATCCAATAACTATAGGCAACATTAATGTAGTCCAAGTAAGTGCAGAAGATTATTCAAATTCTACCACCATTGCGGTAATGTCAATAGATTTTACTTCATCTGGTATCATGACTATACAGGTTGATTCAGGCCAAGAAGCAGCAGTATACCAAGCGGTTCAAGCTGCTCAAAAATCTGGGGAAATTGCACTAGAGTTAATTTAACACTACTATTATTCTATAATCTGCTTTAATTTGAGGTGTAAATATGTCTATAGGCAACGTTTTAGTCAACGATACTGTTCGTATAAAGGTTAAGTTTGTAGACGTCAATCCAGAGACTTCTGAGCAGGTAGAAATTTCTCCAGCATCTGTTTCCGTCAACATTACTGACAAAGATGGAGCTAACGCAATAACTCCTAATCCAGGCGTCCCAGTGCCTTCAGGGGGGTCGTCAGAGTGCTACTATGACTTTACTCCCACTAAAGCAGGAGAGTATAGTATTCTTTTCTTGGGGCTTTTATCTAACGGTTCATATGTTAGGGTTACTCAGCAGCTATATGTTAGCACCCCTTCTGTTGAATACAAGCCCACTGTCACACTAAGGGAAGACGAAATAATTGTATTTGCACCAAGTTTGTCTCCCTTATATCTTGACCCAGAAGAGCTGTTGCCAATATTTCCAGACGCAACACTGTTAGAAATTGGCGAAATGATCCATAGGTATTCTCATGAAATTAATCAATTGTATGGAATCACTCAAGTCGCAGCAGTAGATGAAGATCCCTTGCTTAAAATAGCTGCTGTAACAACCTCTACATATTCTGTCCTAGAGTATATTAGAGCGTCTGTTGCATGTGAGTTAAGTAGAACATATGGTTTTGGCGGAGATGATGAGTTGAGCGTTCAACTGGGAGATCTGCAAATAAGCAATAAAAACGTTCCTAGGTCTACGGTCACAAGAGCTAACGCAACCACATGGTGTCAAATTGCCGCAGCCTTAAGAAAAGAAATAATGACAAAGAGAGTCGGACTAAAGGGTGTTCAGCCAAAAGGTCTTCCAAGTTCAAGAACGTATAAAGGTGGAGGTTCATTGGATCCACAAACTGGCGCATTAATTTACGTAAACGACAATGCAGTATACGGATCAAGAGATATGTATAGACCTGGAGAAACAGGTGGAGAAGGGTTTGACCCAATACCTGACAGAAATATAAAGAGATATGATTAACGCACAAAAAGTATTTAAAAAAATACTAAGACAATGGGGTCACGATATACTTCTGCAGAGAAGATTGTCCGACGATTTTGTTTATGATACTGAAATGCAAAGATACACGACAAGATCTCATCTTCCAAAGAAGTTTGCTCTAGCTACAGCAGCAGAAGAGTATCCAGAAGGTGCACTTGTTAACTCTGATTTATTATATTATTTTGAATCAACAGTAAATCCTAAACCAGGTGATAGAATATATGAAGGCTCTTTTAATCCATTAGAGCCTATAATGATGTATGCAATAGATGACTCCTACCCAGTTAGGGGAAGGCATGGCGAAGTTGCATACTGGATTGTTGGAGCGACCAAGGAAGTGCCTAGCTAATGCTAATTTTAAATGCAGGCGAATCAATAGAGATACCTTTTGT
>Ga0181358_1000235_pt1 | contig 25118 bp, 24 predicted proteins | sample Fa13VDMM110SD_FD_130096 | JGI IMG/M metagenome (GOLD analysis project Ga0181358, IMG submission 130096) | Freshwater viral communities from Lake Michigan, USA - Fa13.VD.MM110.S.D | ecosystem: Environmental > Aquatic > Freshwater > Lake | place: USA: Michigan | collected 2013-09-24 | reverse complement strand
GCCAATAGGATAGTCGGTAGGTACGAAATGGCTACCTTCAGTTTCAATAGTAATGAGTATATCTCTTTCATGTGCAAAGTGTGTTAATTCGTTTACTAGGGCTGGGTGCATTGTTGGTGATCCACCCGTGAGCATCATTTCTTTGATGTGTGGGTTCTCATCATAAATGTTAATAATGTCTTGAAATGTAAATGTTCCTTTCTCGGGATGAATACTTGTGTACCAACTATCACACCATCCTCCTTCTCCAAAGAAGCATCTGTGAGTACATCCAGTAGTTCTTACTGCAATTGTTGGTCTTCCAAAACGAGAGCCTTCACTTTGTACACAACGGTAAAGCTCTAGTATAGGTAATGTCTTGTTGTAATCTTCTATTCTCTTGTTCATAGTTAAAATGGTAATTCGTCGTCTTTGTATTCTTTTGCTTTTAATTCAATTGTTGGGTGGAAGTAGTTGTCAAGGAAGCTTACTGGATACAACAATACCTTTCCTGTAAATTTAGGGTTACTAATTTCGTGGGTACTAGTTTTAATGTCTTGCTTACGCGCAGCTGCTGCTACTTCCACACCTAGCTGATTACCTGCTGCTTTTCCTAGATATTCGTATAGTGATTTATATTGTTCCATAGTCTACAGATTACTTATTAGTTCTAACACTCTTTGGTGACCACCAGTGTATACATAAATTGGTGTTCCTTCTCCTACATATGCTCCGAGTATGTTGTAATTAAAATACTCTATTGCTTCTAACTCTGTTAATGGCATTTGTACATCTTCAGGTACATTTGTAAATGATGTTTGTTTTAATATATCAATAATCTTATCGATATCATAAACTACCCTAAAGATATCTCCTGATGTATCTAATCCTATAATAGCTTCCTCGAAGCCATCAGCAAACATTGTTTGATTATTCTCCATAACTTGCGCTGTTTCTTTCGTGTTCATATACTTGTACTTTTGTTGCTCTTACTCTACTATTTGTTTCTTCTTTTAAGAATGTATTGATTATATAATATAAATGCTCTGCAAATTTTTCACATCCTGTTGCTGGTAGTATGCGTAATTGTATGATACCATCTTCATCCATTTGTTTGAATTTCTCTAAATATGGATCATCAATAGCTACAACTGTAGTATGGTCTAGTAAAAATGAAAAATAGTCTTTTGGAGACATTCCAGCAATCTTACTTTTAGATCGCTTCATTCCACCAAAGTCCCATACCCAGTTACGGTGATCTAACTCACCTTCAAACCACACTCTAAAAGACACGGCATACCCATGTAAGAATTTGCAATGTGTATCTTCTGCTTTCCATTGGCGGAAGCAAGTTGAGTATCCGTCAAATAGTTTTGTTGAACTGTATTTTGCCATTTTAGTTGTTTTTAATTAGCTCTTCTGCTTTATCTTGATAAGTGAAATATAAGTCTTTTAAGTCGCCTTTGCAACTTTTAAGTGCAGTATCCCATACATCAACTCCAAACTCTACACAAAGACGCAACTTTAGATCAGTCAAAGTTCTTAATTCTGTTGTATAGAAATCTTCCATCAGCTTATTGTACCGCTTAATGTGCTTACGTTCAATCTCATCTACCTTATCTCTAAGAGAGTCTGGCCCTGCTATCCATGTCTGCTTTAATTTGAGTACTTCTTGCTCACACCTCTTCATCACCTTACGTGCATCTGAAAGGTATGGAGCTAGATCATAGTCACCATGCTCGATCTGTTGAAGTAAGAACGGTTTACCTTTTAGTGCTTCCGATCTTTTAAGTTTGGGTTTTACTCTGGACTCCCTCCACCAATTAAATCTACTCATATGTTTCTTCTATAACTTGTGCGTGTTCTATTATTCTACAAATATACAAAATTCCTTCTTTCCTTAATACAGTTTCGCTAAGGTAATATTCTTTTGCTGCATCAACTGGAAAGTTTGGATGATCTTTGAATTTGCGTACTACTATATATAGATTATCGTTATAACTTATTATCTCTTTGTTGAATGACATGCCTTAAATATACCAAAAAAGGCTCACGTATGCAAGCCTTTTGTAATTTATTTTAGAGTTAATCCAACGACGACTCCCTGTAATCCTGATCCATCCGTAAATGATGGAAGTACAATCTTCAAATTATCGTAAAAATTTATAAGATCTGCTCCAGTTGCTGGTATGATTAGTATATTATCTTTGTTTGCTAGCACAAAGTTTGTTGTACCGGTACCCTCTTCACCACCTTGTTTATGGTAGTAATCAAAACTATATGCAACCAATTCTTTATAAAATGCATCTCGCTGAAGTGATCCATCTTTGTTGATATATTTAGCTATCCATTGATAATCAGAAGATTCTGTATTTTCAAATAATCCAGTAAAAGCTGTACCAATTGCTGTAGCTAATTCTGTAGGTTCTGGATCTGCTCCTAATGCAATAAATTGCTTATTCACCTCTTCTATTACCGTAGGCCAGCCAGTTGTTTGTGAGTTTCCGTATCGGGATATTTCTGTTGGAATGACAACACCTTCTTTCTCTTTAGCGCCTCCTGACAGTGATACCTTTGTTACGTTCAGTTTCAGTGCAAGATCGGAATATCCTTTAAATAAGCCTTCACGAAAACCTTTTGCTGTTCCAAATCCCCTTTGCCCTCGTAGTCTCTTATTGACACCACCTACTTCAAACGGACCTTTACCCTCTATTAATAAATCTCCTGCTCCAGTTGGTCGGTATCCGTCTTTCAGTAACATTGCTAGCATCACCTCAACTATTCCTAGTACTGGTGTGTCTTGCCACTTATAAACAACAAGTTCTTCAAAAGCTTGATCAGATAAACCAGTTGGTTCTTGAAATGTACCCTTGATACTTGCTATCTTATTGAGAAATGTGTCATACGATACGGATCGATCAGATAGGTATGCTGCTAGCTTAACTTGGTCGGTCTCACCTGCGTACATCTTATCAATCACAGCGTCAGCGTGTTTCGCATCACCTTTTAGGTATTCTATAACTTTTTCTCTAATTATACGCTCACTCTGACCTTTTCGTTTTAGTAAGTTTGATATTCTGTCTAGTGTTTCTTGTGAAAAGTCTGCATCAGCATTACCTAGTAATTTAGCTAAATCAGCTGCTGATATTTTCACTTCATCCTCCTCTTGTAACGGAGCTGGAGCCTTCTTTGTGAAATCAGGCATCTCATTGATACCATTCTCAGTTAAAACTTCTTGTAACACTTTCAATTCACTCTTAACTGTGAACTTACCATTCTTCATTGTAGGAAAGCCTTTTGGTAGTCTATACGACCACTCAGCTATAATATCATCCCAATTAATTACCGATTCTACTTTGCTTGCTTTTTTTTGTTGTAGTTTTACGTTAGGTTGTAGTACTGGTGTTGGCTTTTCTATAATAGTATTTAAACTAAAAGACTTTATTTGTTCACTCATTATTGTAAATTTACTAATTTATATTTTGTAGTATATAGTAGTTGTGCAATGTTATCTATTTGATTTTGAATCCAGCTAGCACTCAACTTTTTATCTTCCTTTAGTTTATCTAAAGCTTCACATAGCTTATCAAAATACTTAACAATAGCATCTATACTACAATTTGTTTCTAATCCATGCACTTCTTGAAACTCTATTAATCCATAAGCTCCTTGATACGATTCGATTAATGGATCTAATATCTCAAGAAGTTCGGTATAGTAGGTTTGTAAAGCTGTGTGTGCTGCAAATGCTCCTGCTCCCTTTACTCCTAGATGAAATACATGAGCTTGTGTTCTGCTATGTAAAAATAATGATGCTAATTGTTCCATTTAACTTTGTTTATTATAAATAGTGCTACTACTAGTATATAAACGATTATTCGCTTTTTGGTTTGTATGGACAGTGTTTACAGCCGTTATGACAACAACTACCTCGTCTTTTGTGATATTCTTCTGTTAGCACCATACGACCATCTTCATCGTAATAGAAGTCAGTAGGAAGAAGCTTAGGCTTGCTAAGCTCTTTTACATATTGCTGGAATATCCAGTCCTTTGATGATACTACCATTAGTTATGCTATCTCACATGCTCCACCGGCACAAGCTGCTTCTCCTTTAAGGTCTGTCGAGTCATCTAACTCTACAACCTTACTAAGATCAATACTGTGTAGTGATTCCATCATTGTATTGTAAGTTTCTTCGTTAATATCTTCAAAAGGTGCTTGGGTATATGTTCCACCGTTGTACGGTAGCACCGAAAGTCCATTATAATGTTTTCTGTTTTCCCACATCCACTCTCCAGCTAAATCCCATTCATTATCTCTTAGCGATACTGTTGCAGATACATTGTGTGTGTTATTTCCTGATCTATGACCTGGCTTTACCCACTCTAGATGTACTTTTTTAATTCGATCTAAAAGCTCAAATGGAGACTCAGATCTTAGTATAGATCCTTCAGGAGCCTTTTGTGGAATAGATATTACCGCTGTATCGTGTGGACGGAAGTACTCGTCTTCTACGAGTTCGGGATGGTTTGTTGCTAGGTAGCTATATATTGATTCGTTTTTTCCTACACGGATTCTTCGAATGTAGTAGTCATTATGCCAAGCATGTATACCGGAACTTGTACCTAATGTTAAGGATGTTGTTCCTGCAGGTTTTACAGTAGTCGTTCGTGCTGATTTATTGATACCAATGATAGCTGCTACTCTTTCGTTTTCTATCTTTGCGGCAATTGCTGCGGCTTTCATATCATAACCTAACACTGTTCCTGAACCAATCCCTGTCATAGATACTCCAATCAAAGCGTCCTTCTCTGTTGTACGTTTCCATACATCACGCAGATAGTGAAAGTTAGTATATCCTGCTTGTAATGTACCAATAAAGGATGCTACTGTAACTCTGTTTTCAAAATCTAATTGTGATTCAATATCCGAAACATTTACTTCACATAAGTTGCAAAACTGGAATGGACGTAGTGCAATTTCACAACATGGATTAGTTCCCCAATCTTTATCGTTTGTTAGATATATACCTGGCTCTCCTGCTCCTGACAACTCAACACGCTTCCATAGATCCATAAAAAATCCTTTAGTAAGTTTGTGTCTCATTAATACAGCTGAGTTATTTGCTCTACCTCTTTGTGGGTTTATTTCCCACCAATTCCCTGACTTACATGATATCATATCTTGATCGTCAGCGCTAAAGAGACTAATAAGAGCTGCTCTACGGATACCACCAGCCAAAACAGCGTCCGCAATATGGCATACCATATCGTGCACTTCAATTGGCGATAACTTATCTCCATCTTGTTTTGCATCTAATATTCCTTGTAGTTTTATTAAACACTCTTTTAGTGGTTGAGGTCCTGGAGCTTTACCGCCCGATGTAACTAGTCTTGCCCCCTTTGGGCGGATATCAGAAAAGTCAAATGCATAAGATGGTCCTCCAGCAAAATAAGATTTAGTTAAAGCCTTAACTGCATCTGCCCAACCTTCAATTGAATCAGCAATTAAGTATCTACGTTTTCTGCTTAAACTAGGCTTTCTAATTTCAGGTAACTTATCTACGTGGTGGTTTTGTACAGAGTAGCCTACTCCAGTACCTCCCAGTAGTAAAAACATTGTTTCTCCAAACGCTCTCAAATCGTCAATAGGCAAGTATGCACAGTTGTAAATTCTATTGGGTGATATTTCTATAGATTTTCCAGCAAATTGCATGGACCTCATTGAAGGTAGTACTTTTTTATTATACACATATTTGTATGCTTTTTCAATTTCATCTTGTAGAGCAGGATACTTTTTTATATGCATTTCTTTGTTTCTTGTAACCAACTCCTTCCATGTTTCACGTCTGTTTTTTGTTGGTAAGTATTTAGCGTATTTTAAGAAGACAGTGATGTCACTTAGGATTTCATTCGAAAGGGTCATTGTAGATTGTATTTAAAGGTTTATTGTATATATAAATAGTTTGTAATTATTGATTATTTTAAAAAGTCATTCAATTCTGAAAATTTATTTGATAAAGCTAGTCGGACTACCTCAGAATCATTTTGCATTAGTCCTTTTGCTTCTTTTCCTAATACAGTATTTTCAGCATATATGTCAATCTTAGATATAGACATATTCATTTTACTTGGAAAAGTTAAACCGTCAGGTCCAAATCGGTTTTTAATAACATGCCATCTTCCTGTTCCACTAATCTTGTCTGTCATTTTTCTAGATAGAGATACAACAAAGTCGGCAACCATTACCTTTGAATAAGACTCTGCAATTTTATCTGCTTCAATGATATCGTCTTCTAATGCTGATCGATTAGCTTGAGATGCAGTATACACTGGAATCTGATATGTCCCAGCCATCCCTCTTAAGTCTTCGTATATGTTTCCTAACATTATATCATTACGAACAGCATGTCTTGATCCTACACCTTTTAACAAATCTGCATAGTCTACTATTACAAGATCTGGATTGAAACCCTGCATTATACATCTGTCTATATGTGCAGCTAGCATAGTTACTGTTGCACATTTAGTTGGATAATACTTTATGATTAACCGGCCTTTTATTTTATCTAACTCAGCTACTACTTCTTCCTGATGATACTTTAGATCTTGAGATGGTATTCCAGTGTAGTGTGAGTCAAATCTTGCACCAACATATGTTTCAGAAAGTTCTAAGCTATAATAAATTACATTTAATCCCGACTTAACAGCATCTGCTGCTATGTTTACTAAAGCCATAGACTTTCCTATACCAGCAGGAGCAACAAATACTCCCATTTCACCACTACCTAATCCACCATCCATAATGTCATTTAGTACATCCCACGGAGTTGCTATAGTATTGCGTTTGTTTTCTACAAATCGTGCACTAATGTCATCTAGGTACTCGTGTCCAACGTTTCGATCAGTTCCAGCTTTCATTGCATCATCAATAGCTACCTTAATATCATCATACTTTCCAACTTGAAGAAGTTGTACAGATTGCAATATTGCTGCTTTTATTTTTTGATTTTTACAAAACTCTAATGTTCTATCTTTTGTAAAGTCTAAATCAGTTGAATCTGTATACTTAACAACTTCCTTAAGAGTTTCAATTATAGTAGTCTTTAGTAAGTCTATATCCACTTCGTCTAAGTACACTTTTAATGCTTCTAGGGTTGGTGGACATTTGTATTGTGAAAAGTATTTTAAAATAGTAGCAGTAATCCACTGAGCAGATTCAGAAGAAAAGTACTTAGGATCAATTATGTCGTGTATTTGTGATAAGTAAGTTCTATCTTTTATTAGTATAGCTAATACTTTATTTTGAAACCCTGTACCATAAAACTGTAAAGTATCTTGTTCTTGCATATGTATAACTTACCCTTTTTAATTTAATCTTGCAAGGTATATTGATCTAATTTTTGAGTTATTTCTTTTAACCAAACCTCAACGTTACGGATTGCATTTGTCATTCCATCTTCAATCATCATTGTATGGAACTTTATCTTTGCTAATTTACCTACGCCAGTTTGTAAGCTATCAATTATCTTTAATTTCATATGTCCTGGAATACCACTTTCGGATAATTGCATAATTTGATGAAATAATCGAATATCAGCTTCGGCTTCTACAACTCTAGCATAGAGTTTTGACTTAGGATTATTTGCATATAGTTCTTTTGCATATTGCACAAAATCATCTACACTCAATATATCAGAGCCATTCATTTTAGGAAACTTACTCACAATAGTCTTAGCTCCTAATCCTGACACTCCTGGAATATTATCACTGTCATCTCCTACTAATGCACGAAACAAAGCAAAATTTTCAGGCATAATGCCATATTGATTATATACGTCGTCTACGTAATAAAGTTGTTTTTTTGTTGGACTCCAAATGTGTATACGATCATTAACTAGTTGTAAAAAATCCTTATCTGAAGACATTATGAATACTTGAGAATTTTTATCTTTCAAGTAGTCCTCTCCAATATAAGCAATAACATCGTCAGCTTCTACTCCATCTGAAGTTATCGTTGTGAACGGAAGCACTTCAATGTACTCAATCAGTCTAATTAGCTGTTGTAGTTGGTTGTCCTCTTTATCCACCGTAACAGCTCTATTAAGCCTTATTTTAAATTTACGGTTTGCTTTGTAGTCTGGAAATAGTTGTCTTCTGCGAGCTGATCCATCTTTTCCATCAAACACCACAATTACTCGGGTTGGATTAATAGATTTGATAGCATGCCCTACACTTAATAAAAAACCAGATAGTCCTCCTATGTGCTCTCCGTTTGTGTTGGTTGACGGAGAAGCAGCGTATGCTCTTATAAAGGTATTAAGGCCATCTACAATTAACACTCTTGAATTCTTTGTATCAGTTGAGATAGCCTCAGTTCCTCTTAGCTTTACTTCATTAAAGTATGCAGCGTATTTGTTTTTCATTATATATCAGATAAATCATCATTGTCATCTAAAGTTATCTCTTCAGGATCTAGTGTATTTTTATCTTTATATTTCATAACAAATATTTCACAAATTTTATTATAACAATACTCTCGCAGTGACTCGTCGTTACGCATCATATCTTGCCATTGCTTAGCCATAAACTTTATCTCTTCTCCAGTATCTTCTCTAACAATTGTGTAGTAAGCACCGGTTGCTTTTAGCATCTCCCAGTTTTTCATAAAGGCTAACCAACTATTATAATCGTCAATACCCGAATCAAAAAAGATATCAAATACAGCTTTTTTAAATGGTGGTCCCATGCGGTTTTTTATAACTTGTGCTTCTGTCTGTACTCCTATAATTTGTTCAGTCTTACCAGATCCACTCTTTAGTTTTCCAACTCCTTTTAGTCTAATACGACAGCTAGCATGAAATCCTAAAGCCTTACCTCCTGATGTAGTGTATTTGTCACCAAACATTACTCCCATCTTTTCACGTAATTGTGATGAGCATATTAATAAAACTCTCTGCTTAGCGATAATATTTGTAATCTTCCGCATAGCTTTTGACATTAATATAGCTTTAGTAGTTGCCCAACCATCCTTTTCGTAATCAGCATCTTGTTCTACTTTTGTAGTTGCAGCTGATACGGAGTCTATGACTATTGTTACTAGTCTATTTTTAGAACTCTTCCTAACACTTTCAATAATGTTTTCAACAGAATCAAAAATATCTTCAATAGTTTCTAGGGGTAGATACAACATATTTTTAACATCTACTCCAATAGCTTCTAAAAACTCCTCGCTCAATGCATTCTCTGTATCAATGTACACAGCTAAGCCACCTTGCTTTTGAGTATTAGCTAGTACGTGTGCCATTACTAAACTCTTACCTGAAGCTTCCATTCCCTGCAACTCTACAATTCTACCTACTGGAAATCCTCCTCCTGGTCTGTTTGCTATTGCCAAGTCTAACAAAGTGGATCCCGTAGAAACCCACTCTGTTAAATCTGTTGGTGTTTGGTCATCGCCATCTAAAAAGTAAGCCGCTTTGAAATCTTTAAATTTTTTGTTTAGATTGTCTGCAAGAAGTGAAGCTAGTTCATCCCTTCCCGAAATATCTTCGGGTGTAACTTTTTGCTTTGCCATGGATCTTATGTATTAAATAAACTATCAAACGCTGATGAAATATCATCAGTAGAAGTTGCTGTTGTTGCACCTGTGATAGGTTTACTGTCAGCTTTTGCACTTGAGTTATTCGTATCCGATTCTGGATCTAACCACTTACCTAATATGTCAGTCATTTCATCATAAGGTAGTTCTGTAAATAATTCAGTAACTGCTTTTTGGCCATCAACTATTAACATTGCGATATCCTTATCACTTGTTGCTGGAGTTGTATTTGGTTTAACACGAACTGTAAAAGATGGAAATCCACCTTCTTTTTCTGCGGCTGTATGTTCGATAGTAATATCTCTACCATTCATTAGGTCTGTAATGTCTCCATAATCTGGATCTGCTATTACACCTAGTAATTCTGTATAAATTTGCTTTCCAAAAGACCAAAACTTAACGCCTTCACTTTCAGCACCACGAACTATAACCGGAGCATATACTCTGAATTTTGGCTCTATTTTTTTACCTAACTTCCAGTCGTCTTTGTCTCCAGATTTTTTAAGTTTTTCTGCAAACTCTACAATAGGATCAGGACGTCCAAAAGATGTTGGAGATACCATTGTACGCTTACCAATCTCGTAATGAAAATATAATTCAATGAAAGGATTGTTTTTATCAAAAGCGTATGGTACTAAACGTACTTGAGACTTTCCTACTGGTGGTTTCCACATGAACTCACTTGCCTTACTACCACCACTGCTTGTTTGTTGCATCTGTTGCAACTTTTGCTTAATCGCATCTAAATTAATTGCCATCTTATTTTATTTATTTGTTTATTACTGACCTACCAAAGAACCCACGTCTTTATTTACTGGTCTTACTTAACTATACTACTTTTTTATACAATAGGCAACACTTAGTGTGATAACTCTCGTATTTTAATTATCTTACAATTGTACTCATTATCGGATAGTATTAACATATCTTGATAATTTGACCAATCAACTCTAAATTGCTTATCTAGCAATCCATTATTTAAACCTCTAATTAGAGAGTTTAGTGCATTGATACTGTAAAATGTATTTGATTCTTTTTTTCTATTTATTGATATTGTATCCTTCATTCGCTTTACACTTCCATCAATGTTGTATACACATATAATATTATTTGGATCATCAACATACATATAACACTTAAGGTTTGTAATAGATTCTGGTGTATGTGTTCTGTATATGTTTCCTAAACAATTAGTAAGTTGATCCATATAGGTAAAAGTACACAGTAATTGCAGCTTCATTTATTTATTTTTTTTCTAAGGCGTCAATTTGCTTCATAACTGCTGCTTTTTTTACACCAAGTGCTGCTATTTGTTTATCTAACTCTGCTTTTTGTTGTTGCAGTTTTGCAACTGCTGTTTCATCGCCAGCTCCAGTTGCACTCTCTAATTCGTTAAGACGCTTAGCAGATATACGTTCGAATTTAATACCCTTTTGTTTGGCTAAACTTTCAATTTGTTCGCGAATATAGTTTGTTATTGATTTGTTCATAGCACTAATGTTTATATATAAATAGTACTAAGTTCTAATAAACACTTAAGTTTCCAATGCTAGATCCGACCTTTACTTTAATAGGAAATTTACTGCAGTCAATAGATCTCGGTATTACACAATCTATTAAATGATCCATATCACTACTAGCTACATCAAACAAAATACTATCATAAGTATATAATACTGGCTTAGTTTTTCTACCTATCAATCCCAATAATATTGGTTCTATCATTAGGACATTAAACTCTGTCTCGTACATTTGAATAAAGTAATTGAATAGTGTGTATTCGGTTATACCCTTATAGTTAGCGATTATAAGTCTCCTACCTGATATTGGACTTTCTATATATCCATGCTCATTACCATATATCCAAAGTTGCCTTGCAAGGTTACTCGCTGCTTTAAAAAATGGAACGTGCATATACTGCTTACTTATTCCTCCGTATATTTGACGAAAAGTTGCCTCTTTTGCCGCTACAATCTGTTCATTAGTAGGATTATCCGTATTGTTATAATGCTTAGCTAAGTGTTCATACACACCATCACATCCAAAATCATAACCCACAAGAGATGCTATAAGTCTAGGGTGGTACGCATTAAAGTCAATTTCAACAAGCTGACCATCTGTAAACTGACTCTTAAAACAATCTCTTGTACCATCCTCTTTATTAAGAGCTGCAAAGTTAATGCCATCAAACCTATTGCTTGGTCTTCCTGTCGTTGTGTAGTAGTTGTACTGTGTATAGCATTTATCCTTAACCTTAGAAAAACTTTTACCAAACCTTGTTTCAAATAAACTTTCATCTACTTGTATGCCATTCTTTTCTATCATATAGAAAGTGCTAAGCACTTTTTGTTGATAAAAACTTAAGCCTGGTTGGAGTTGTTCAACAAATATTCGTGTAAATAAATCATAAGCTATAGACTCGTGCTTAGGTAAACTAACTAGCGAACCCAATACACCACAATCAGTAAAGTATCGTGCGTAGTGGTTTATGATACCGGGAGTTTCAAAATTACAACCTTTATTTGATTGTAGGTAATATTGCATTTGTACATCTATAAATTGATCTGTTTCATAGCCTGCATACTTAAATAAAATAGTATCGTAGCTATATACTTTGCAGTTTTGTAAAAAAGAAAAGTCTTTAATTTGGAATAATCCGTCCGGATGTAGTTTGCTAACTGAAAAAGTTTCTTTTGTATTAATGTCAATTAAGACTAAACCAATAATGATACTCTCTACTCTATGCCTTCTGCTGTCTTGAAGTATGGGATATACAAATAGTGTTTTATTATAAAGAGACTGTAACTGTTGTATATTATCTATAATCATAGATACAATATACTACTTTTATTTCAAAGATCAAAATGCTGTAATCTTAGCATACTCTGTAAAACTTCTAATTGCGTATAGTATGTTTGGAACTTGTTTTTGAGCTCTTCGTAAAACCGATTCATTATGCTCTGCAATATAGCTATACGTGCCTACTAACTTCCATAAAACTGATGTAGACGTATACAAACCATCATCTATTCCGCTTATTGAACCTAGTCGTTCCCATTGATAGTTGTCTATCTCTATTACAAAGTTATCGGGATTTCCTACTTTTTGTATAAAATACCTAGTATCTTCACCTACCTCATATGCACTATCTTTTGGTTTATATGTAATTTGTTTAGGATTTGTGTAGTCATGTTGTAAGGCATACTTACTATATTTATCGTAGATGTAGTTGTTTTGATCGCTATAGTATTTTATTAGTGGTATTCCTACGGTAGCACTTTTAGGATCTAAGATTATTTTGTTAGAGTTATTTATTATATCAAAATCTCTCTTATTTAGATTTTCTTCTAATTTAAGTGGTTGTGGGCCAGTATATGCTTGTTCGTCTTGCAAATAGTATTCACCAATATATTCAACACCATCTATACTGTACTGACGTCCTTTAGTATAGAGATGTGTTTTAGTGACACTTCTACTAGAATACTTACTAATCTTACCTCTGTTCTTTTTTGCCATAGAGTTATAGTTTATTTCTACTTATAGATAGCTACAGTATTTACTTTTGTAGTCCAATCTTGGCTAGTTATATTATGCTCTACTGTTGTTATTCGAAAATCCCAAGCACTTCGTACCGATGCTGGAATCCGGTCACTTGAAACTAATTGACCCCAAGCAAACCCACCTATTCCATCTACTGTAAAACCAAACTCAAATGGCATTGGTAACCCTTTGCAGGTGTCTTTAGCGTCACCAACATTAACTTTTGCAGCTACTGCATTAATTGCAGCACCCGTTGTACCACTATCAACAGCATCCCACATTTCTTCAAAAATTTGATCAAAGGACTTGGGTTTTGATTTGCCTGCTTGTTTTGTACTTGAGCAGTCGCACGGTGGTGGTGTTGTGGCTTTTGGTTTTCCCTTTACACCAATTCCACCAGCGTTGGATAATCCAAACGGAACAAAGCCAATAGTAGCACACTTACTGCCTTTAGCATTTTGTTTAGCGCCGTTTGAATATAATGCTTGTGACTTCATTGCAGCGGTGATTTTCATTTCTAGTGTAAAATCTCGCAGTACTGAGTTAGTGGGCGTACTTGGAAGTTGGAAGGTAGCAGCCGGTTTAAAGTTTCTTATATCAATAAGCGATATAGTTGGAACTTCGGTTTTATCTGCACAATTCTCAGTTGAACTTACAATCTCTAACATATCTTCCCAAAACCCACCACAAACATTGTTTATTTTTTTTAAAACAGCGTTTAAGAATGTGGATATTTTATTATCACCATCGCTTACAGACTTTAGCTCTTGCATTAAAAATATACAATTTAGCATAATTCCACTAAAATCTAACTCATTACTGCTATGAATCCGTGGAGCAGATGGGGTGAAGCTGCTACCATCTCCACTATCAAACATTGCTCCGCCGATTACACATATTCGAGGATCACCTGAAGTTAGCTTTGGGTGACTTTTGACCATTAATTTTCCGCTAGCAATCCTTCCTAACATATATTTACCACTACTTGTTGGTTGGGAGTATCTATTAATAGCGGCTTCTAATGCTCCCCATGAAATATATCCTTCAGTTGTATCCCAATTTCCAAAACTCCAATTTGACTGAGTTGATCCACCCTTATAGTCTCTATCTTCACCTTCGTAGTTATGAGCTGAAATTGCAATGGTAGCTCCGTTTGCCCAAGCATCTCCCATTCCTTCCTTTAGATTGGATATATAATTACCAAAGCTGGTACCTCCATCAGCAGCATCCATATGCACATCATAAAAAAAGGTATACAATTCACCACACGATTTCTCAACTATTTCTCTTGATTCTCCTTCGTCAGATTCCATTTCAAAAGTCCTTTCACAATTAGGACAATCGCCCTGTACTGCTACCTTTGTATCTCCTACACCCTCAGATGCAGCTACTAACTCAAAGCTACACTCCCAGATATTTTCGTCATTAAGTTTATAGCTAAAATTAGTAATTAGTCCTTGGAGACCCTCGTATATAGCACTACTTCCTGCTTTACTTTGCATTTGACAAATAGCATCGTTATCCGATAATCCTCCTCCAATTGGTGCTGGAGGTTTTGCTCCACTTACATCTATAGACCAACCCCACTGAACTCTGACAGTCATACCTGGAATAAAAAAACACTTTTGCATTTGATTTAGTTGAATATCATTATATGCTAAAAACTCAACCGTGCAAGCTCTTGTTGTTCCTAATTCACCTTGTTTTTTAACTGTTACAGATGTTACTGTTTGTAGTGGCCTACCGACCAGTCCATATGTATCGTTTACATATTTACTACTTAGTATAACACTACATGCATCACTCATCGATTCTACATGAACCCACGGAAACTTTTTAGCATTCCAATCAACTCCCGCTGCTGTACTTCTAGCTTTTAGCTCAGATTGTGTTTTACCTGGAACTGTTTTTCCATCAAATAGACCCATAACCTAAATTATTTATTGAATTATATTCATCAATTATATTATCATATTGTTGTGGTATTCTTAGTAGTGTACCAGCTGGTATTACAAGCGTACCCTTACCAAGCGCATTAGCTTGAGCTATTAGCCACCACCTATTAACATCTCCGTAATAACTGTGAGCTATTAAATCTAAACGGTCACCCGGTGTAGTGTATATATATAAGTCTGACTCGTTTCTTGGGATAGACGGATACAGTATTGAGCGAGTAACTTTTTGATTTTTTGTATTATTTTTAGTTGGAATATTTTCGTATCTATTCATTTTAACCGAAATAAGTGTTAGTTTTTGCGTTAAACATTTGATTATTGTTTGACTTTAGTATAGCAAAATCCATACTAACATCAACTATCATTGGTCGTTGTACATCAATATCCCAACTATATTCTGATGGATTGAAGTCATATTTTAGAGATGTACATGCGCATACTGTGTTTTTAAATAAACTACCTACTGTTATTTTTGTTAGTGGAGCTACAATATAGGATTCTTCTGGACTTCCAACTACGGTTGTCTTTATTAGTTTTTCAAGTCTAGTATACATATCTGCTACACTACTCCATGCTACAACTTTAAATCCTAAGCTAACACTACGAGTTACTCCTTTAAATACCTTTAATGTATCTTGACGACCTACATAAGTCTGGTCAGTCCAAGAGGGGCTCCAACTATCACTAAACGATGTTATGAGTGCTTTAAATTGTATTCCATTAATTTTTAAATTAACAAAGTCACTTCCAACTCCATCTGGCTTTACGTTTAAGCTTTTATTTTTTGGTGATGTTTTTATATTTGTTATAAACTGAGTTTGTTGACTGAGTTTAAAAGTTGTTGTTGGATCTTTTGGTTTAAACTTACGTACATTTCCTTGACTTGTATTTGATTTGCCTACAATTGTTGATCTAATCAACTCTGATGCTGCCTCATCTGATAGCTGCTCTGTCAGTAATCGGTGTATACCTATATTCTGTTTGTGTAGTAAACTACTCTGCGGAATACCTCCTCCTTCTGATTGCTCTAGTGCTTCTAGTAGCACACCCACTCCTTGTGCAACTTCAATAAGCTGTCCATCAAACTTAATACTTGTAAAATCTTTAATTGGAATTGTTGCAGAACCGTGCTTTATGCGCGGTAGTAATATTGATAATGCTCTACTAGCTTCAAATGCTGTAACTTGAATTGCACCGGTTCCTTGTTTAAATTTTTGAGTTTTAAAATCAACATTCTGAAGTATAACAGTACCTTGATTAAAAACTAATATACTAAAGTCTGGTTTTTGTATTGTTGATGGTTTACTTTGCAGCTTTAGTGTAGATGGTACTTGTTGTGTTTTAACAAAGCTCTCGTCAATTCCAGTATTAGTTTTTTTAATACCTTGTAATAATCTAGTTATTAGTGGAGATACAGCTTGCGTTATGTTAATACCTCCTTGTGGAACTTTACTTTTTGGAGTATCTAGTTTTACTACAGAAGTGAGTCCTGTTGCAATACTTCGAAGTCCTTGGTTAATTTCAATTTCGCGAAGTGATGATCCTAGTGTTATTTGTGTAGAGGATACAGCTACACCATTTATTATAGAAACACCCTGACTTATAGTTACAGTTGTTCTTGTTCTTGTTGGGTTAGTTATTGATACATAAGATCCGTTACTAAATATAGTCCCTTGTCTTAGTAGTGAATCAAATACATATGGTGCTGGTGTAATTCCTACTTTATTAGACTTAGAAATAAACTCCGGTGCTTTATAAAACCCATTAGGCAAGCTAAACGCTAAAGTGTGGTCGTATACTCCGAACGGCTTTATGGTTAGATATCCAGTAAATAGGTCACTCAAAAAGTAGTGAGGTAAGTGGTTTGTAGTTTGAGAATTAGGTGATTGCTCTAATCTATCGGCTAATTGTATAGTACTAGCAAAACCTAATTTTATTATCGGAAGTACTAAGTTGCTGGATGTTGCTGGTAGTATGTTTTTTCTTTCAGGTGTCTGTCCTATTATTACCGTAGGGTTTCTTGTTGTATTTTTTGTTGTTGTTTTATCTCCAACTAAACTTGAAGTAGATTTTATTTCTATTGTTTTTAAATTTGTTGATGAACGGTTAGTTAGTGATGTCTGAATTTGATCAACACTTCCTTGGTTTATTTTAGTTAATGGCTGAGCCGGTAGCTCTCCATACGAGCTAAGCTTTAATCTTTCTACTAAACTTATTGCTTTAAATAATTTAGCCATATTATCTTACGTTAGAATTGTTGAGACCTAATCGTATAACTTCTCCCACCTTTCGTCCATCCATTTTAATTTCACCACCCTTAGATGCTACTGCTATAAGTTGATCTAACTTATCAGCTATGAGTTGCATTTTATCATCTTCACCTCCACCTTCTTCACCACCTCCACCAAATACACCTCCTAAAGAAGCTAACATTGGTGCGACGGCTGCTAATCCAACTAAAGCACCAATGATTGGTAAAGCCATTAGACCAGCCATTGCCATTAATCCTAAACCAGTACCTATTGCCATTACAGCAAATCCTACTTGAGTTAAACCACCTGCAGTTGCTGATATGGATACTAGACCGTTAGAAATTGTTGTCAATCCTCCTCCTTCTCCTACAGACTGCATTATTGCTAATATTCCTACAAAAGCTCCTAGCGCAATAGTTGCTAATAATAAACCTGGTGATGCGTATGTTGATGCAACTCCTAATAGGAGTAAACCAACCCCCATAAGGTTTAAAGCTATTGGTAGCATTAGCATACTTTCTATTGGCATTTTTGCTAGTTCTGCAAATAGTAGTGATAATCCTGCTGCTGCGATTCCTATACCAATACCCATCATCATGATGCTAGCTCCAAGCGATAATGCAAGACCCATTAATATTAAAGCGCCAAGTGCTACTTGTGGTTTTGCTAGTGCTTCCATCCCTTTTGCTAATCCCTTTAATCCAATACCTACAAATGTTCCTGCAAAAGCAATAAAAGCCATAAAGGGAATTGCTACTACACCTACTACACCTGCTAATCCAAACAACATTAAGTTGAGCGATCCTAAAGCAACTCCACCGGTACCCATCTTTTCTAATCCGCTACCTAAGCCTGTAAAGTTTGATTTTAATAATTTTAATGGAGTTAATCCCATAAATAAAAGGAATGGTATTGCAGGAAGTGCTACTATTAAGGCAGGACCGGCTAGTGCTGTATTGAATATACCCTTTAAGACGTTGGTGTTTGCCATCTCTTTGAATCCACCAGCAAGATCTTTCATTGCACTTTTAAAGCCACCACCAGTTTTAACTTTAGATGCCTTATCAACATCTTTTGTTTTTTCTGCTAGATCTCCTGCTTTATCTGCTCCTCCTGCTGCTACACCTTCAACCTTCTCCATTCCCTTATCTGCTGCCTTATCTGCTAAATCTCCTCCTTTTTCTTTTAACTTTTCTGTTGCTTTTTCTTTTAGTTTATTTGTTACTGCTTCTTTAGCTTTATCTGCTGCACCTGCTGCTCCTGTAATACCAAATGCTGTTGCTGCTTTTAGTACAGCGTATTTTGCTATCATAAAACCTATATGAGCTTTTTCTGCTATCCAACCGGCAGCTTTTTTTATCATTGCTGCAGCCTCAGCTCGTCGTTCAGCACTATATATTAAACTTGTTGTAAAAGCAATACCCTTTCCGACTAGTAATAAACCATTTCCAATTCCTATAAGTACGTTTTTCCCCATTGCAAGTCCGTTACCAATTACTTGAGCTGCATTTCCCGATGCAATAAACTGCAAAGATGCTAGTAGTAATAGTCCATTCTCCTTAAAGAAACCTGCTGCTCCGGAACCATATTCTAGCATTTTTCCCATTGCATTATCAGCTAGACTTGCTCCTTCTCCAAAGTACTTGTTAGATTCCTCTTGAGCGTCCATTTGTTTTGTCAACTCTTCAACACTCATACCAACTGACTTAGCAAGCGCGTCTTGCTGTAATCTATTCATTCTTCCAAACTCAGCAGACCCTCCTATGTTTTTAGTAATCTCTGCTGTCATTCCCACCATGTCGTTATTAAGTGCCGCTTCTCTAGCCTTATCTAAGTTTATCTCTTTACCTAATAACGCAGATGCTTCCATTTGAGCAGTAATACTACTCTCAAAGTCGAGCAATCCATCTGCTACTTTAGAAGCTGTAGACATCTCTACACCCATCTTATGTAATGCAACTACTGACTTACCAAACTCTTCTGCACCTTTATTTCCTGCTCTGGCCATTTCACCGGTGTTCTTGGCCATATCTTTCATAATCTTACCTGGAGCAATTCCTTGCATTTCGGCTAAATGGCCAGTCATCTCCATTGCATGAGCTGCTGATTCTGAGGTCTCTCCCGGTATCTGTGATAGTGATGCATTTAGTGCAGCCGCTTCTGTACCAGCTATTCCAAAATGATGAGCCATCGAACCAATGTTTGATAGCGTTTCTTTTGATACTGCATTTACATTACCGTACGCTTCGATTACACCTTGCTGAGCACCTTTCATATCGGAAAGGCCTAGTATTGACTCAACGTTTATTGTATTCATTTGAGCTTGGATTGCCTGGCCGGCAGATACCCCTTGCTCTCTAAATTCTTTAAAGCCTTCTGTAAAAGCTTCTAGTTTTTTTGCTCCTTGTTGTAGTAACAACCCACCCATTGCTTTTGGATCGTTACCTATTGCTCGAGCTGTTGCTAATACTTTATCTAAGCTTTTTTTATAACTCTCAGCCTCATCTCGTACTTCAACTAAAGAAGCTGCCATTGCCTCGTGAAGCTCTAGTGTTCCCTCTAGCTTGTCGGTTTCCTCTTGCTGTACTTGGAGTTTTTTGATATACATTTTGTATTGACCTTCCCCCAATTCACCAGACTCCTTAAGTAGTGCTAAATTTTTAGCCTGCTCTGCATATTCGCCAGTTAGTTGATGATTGAATATTGCTTGCTTAACTAGTAAATCTGCTTGTAGTTGATTTCTTTTCTCTCCTATACTTGCTATCTGATCTTCGTAATTATTCAGCGCTCGAACCATACCAATCTGCTTTTCAGTTCTTGCAATTAGCTTACCACTCTCGTCAGTAATTAATTTTGCTTGATTTGATATAGCTGTTACCAATCCACGCTGATCTCCTAAAAGTCTATTATACTTTGTAGCGGCGGTAGCAGAGCCTCCTAAAGCCTTGTTGTATAGCTGAGCTACACTATACAGCTCCTTCATCTCTACTGTAGCGCCACCTAACAGTTTTTTAAGAGATGCCGCTTCTTCCTTACTTAATTTTTTCTCGTCTGCCATAGGTTATTAAGGATTACCAACGACGTGCGCGTTGCGTTGCTAATGCTCGTAAAAATTTAGTATCGCTCTTCATTAGCTTATACATAGTATCTTCGTACGATTTAGCACTCATACCTGAATCTCTTGCCATTTGCGCTAACTTAGGATCGTTCTTTATTGCTTGAGTTAGATACCCTGCTCTTCTATCTATAATTTCTTTGCCCCACTTGGAAGCACCTCCTGCAAGCCAATCTAGAAAAGTTTCTTTTAATGCTTCATCGGTTTGCTTTTCATTTTTAATATCTTGAGCTATTTTTTTAAACTCAGTACTATCAAAAGCCGCAACATACTGATAATCTTTACCCTTATTGGTTGCAGCTGCAAGTGCTGTTGCAATTTTATCTACCATCCAATCAGCATCAGCTTGCTTGTTTTCTTTTTGGATCTTTTGTGCGCGCTTGCGGATTAATTCTCTTAATAGTTGTTCGTGAGCTTTCATATATATACTTTTCTATAAATAGTTTGATAAACAAAAAGCCAACGCTTGGTTGGCTTATCTTCTTGATTTAGATTTTATTTCAGAAGCTTGTCTCTGTTCTGCTTCGTTTTCTTTCTTTCGAATATCTGCTAGTTTAAGATAGAAGTATCTCCGTAAGTGGACTGGTAGACAGTATAAATCTGAATATGTCCATCCCATTTTTCCGTAATACATTAGATCAAATATCTGATCCTGCATCATGGGTCTATAACTAGACCCCAGGCCAAAAAAACCCCACCCCAATGGGCAAAGCCATCTTTGATTCATGTTGACAGTGTGGACATTCAAAATTAATTGTCGTGTCTATATCTGGAGTAACTCCTTTCAAGTACTTACGTAATTCAATAGAGTCTCTCGAAAGCATGTTATCTACAAACTTATTAATAAACGCTCGATCTTCGTTATCATCTACTGCAACAATTAAGTGTTTGATTCTTGTAGATAATTCTGGATCTATTCCTGATATCTTACTTAGTTTTTTATATCCCTTTACTGCTTCTTCTATTTTTTTCTCATCACCATGTGTTAAGAATTTCAAAGTAAGATTGTGTTTACCTATAGGTAATGCAAAAGTGTGGGTAGTTTGTCCTTTTGTAAACGAATCCCAATCAATTCCTTTATCTTCAAATTCACCTAAATCAATTACATGATTAGATTTTTCAGTGCAATTTGGGCATGTGATCTCCGTTTCGTAATCCTTACCATACGCTAGAATACGAGCTGCTATAAAGATTGCATTTTTGTCTATTGTCAATAGTTCATTATAATTCATCTTAGTGACAATAAGAGCTTGTAATAGTTTATCAATTACTACACCCTGTTTTATAAGATTTTGTGATGATAAAATATCCTCCTCTTTTGCGGTCATATATTTCATCTCAATTTTTCCGGAAGACAGTACATGATCTTCTGGATAAAACCAACCCTTTGATGGTAACTCTATTACTTCGGTAGGTGTGATTGATGGTGTTGTGCTTGTTTCTACAACTCCAGTGTTAATTGATTCAGCCATAAACTTGGCTTTGATTTCTTCATCCGTGAGTGCCTTTCGTGGGTACTCATCGCTTACAACTTTTGACATAATTTTAATTTTTAGTAACTTTGGTTCCCTTATAAATATGTACGTAAAACAAAAAACCCCATCTTGTAGGATAGGGTTTTATTATAAAAATTTGAGTTATATCAATACTCTAATACACAGTAATCAACTCCTAATGTTAATGATATCTCAACTGGTGTTTCTGTAGACCAGTCCATGTCTCCAAAGGTTGCTGTTTTAATATATGCACCTTTAACTTTCCAATTTTCTACTTTATCACCTACTGGTCCAAGTACAAAAATATCAAAGTCTCTTTTGTAGAAGTCTGCATATCCATCACGTCCAGTTACTGATTCGTGAGATACACGTACCCATTCCATTACTGATTGTGCTCCTGAAGGCACAATTGCATCGTACATCGATATTGTAATATCATTCCACTTACACTTTCCTTTCATCTTACGGATAATGTTGATATGGTCTAATACAACCTCACCACACTCAATACCTGGTCGAGATACTTTTTTACACAAAAATGCTGGTATACCTTCTACCGCTAGTATAAATCTATTCTGTACCTTAGGCTCGTATGGTGTGTAGAATATTTGTTCGTTTTCAATTAAATTTGCCATCTGTCTTTTATATTAAGTATTATGCGTTATCAAAAGTTGCTCCAGTTGGTAGAATATTAAAGTCTAATACAATAAATTCTGCTGCTTTTGCTGGTTGTAAATAGATCTGTCCGTACATGATGTTTCTATCAATTACGTCCGGAGTGTTGTTTGTTTCATCCATAACAACTCGGAAAGCATATAGTCCTTGACGAGATTTTACAGTCTCTAAATATGGAGTTACAATGTTTAAAAATCTTTGACGAGTTGTAGTTGTGTTGTTTTCAAATACTAAATATCTTGATGAGCTTGCAATAAACTTTTTTAGAGTAATTAACAATCTACGTACATTGATTCTATCTAATGCAGACGGCTTAGCTTGTAGTGTTTTTTGACCCCAAATACATACTCCTTGGTTAGGGAATGTTGCAATTGCATTTATTTTATTTTCGTAAAGATCGTTTCGTTGTGATTGATTCAATCGTAATTCTACATCTACTGCTTCAGAAACACCTCCACGATTAAGTCCTGCTGGTGCAAACCACTCATATGCTACAGAGTCGTTATAAGCAATTACTCTTGGTACAACAACACTAGGTGGTACCCATACCGGTTTGTTTTTATCTGTATCAATAATTTTAACCCATGGCCAGTATGTTGCTACATAGTTTGATGCAATTCCGCTATCTGTTATAGCTGAAACAGCTGCGTTTACTGATCCTCCTTGAGTAATACAATCTGCTAATACAAAAGCATCACCACGGTCTTCTGCTACTTCAATAGCTTTATTGACAATTCCTGCGTGATCTTTAATATTAATTCCAGGTGTTACTATTAGGTTTATATCGTATTCGTCTGAGTTTGCAATAGTGTTTAGTGCTTTTACATAAGCCGCACCTCCTGCAGCTGTTACTGTTGAGCAGTTTAATCCAAATGCATTAGTTCCAGTTATTAATGAACCTACCTTTTTAGGTACTGCTGGATCCATTCCGTCAAATCCTCCTTGTAATGGTACATTAAACTTAAGTACGTTACTAACGTCTAGTCCTTTAAATAATGATGCTGAAATACTTGATCCTGCTGAAAACGATGATTGTGTGTTTGATTTAGATGCACTAGCGTGTATAAAGCATAGATCCAAGTTGAAAGCTGTTCCTTGAGTATTTACAGTTCCATTAGCTAGTGGTTTTAAAAAGTTACCATTATCAGCACTAGCGTAATTCCATCCATAATAAGCTTTCTTATTATAAGAGCCATTAATGACAGTTTCTTTTTCAATATAAGAAGCTGTTGGCATAGCGTAGCTAGACGATATTGGTTGTATTAATGCTTCAAATCCAAATGGTTTTACATTAGCTGTGATTGCTTTGTTTTTAACATCGTCTACAACTTCGCATCGAATATACTTTGAAACGTTTCTATAGTCACCATAACTTACTACAGTTCCAGTTGCATCTACTGCTGAATATTTATCTCCAATTCTTCGTAAAATGTAGTTAGATGAATCTGGATCTAGGTTTAGGTTAGTGTATGATTCTAGTATTTCTGGTCTTTGATCTGTATCACCATATGTACGTATTGCTAGAGTAAACGAGCCGTAGTCTGAACCTGCATCGTCTCCAGGTAGTGTGGTGTTTACAATGCTAATCTTATATGCTGTATTTGTATCTGTTCCGTCTGATAGCGATATTACACGGAATAACGGAAGCTTACTAGCTCCAATGATTTGAGATGTAATATATGGTGTTTTAGCAGGAGCAAAATCTCCAGCTGTTGAGCTTGAGTAGTTAACTAAAGCAGAAATTGAACCAGAATCAAAACTAATAGATCCCGATAGACCATAGTTGGTGTTTAAAAAGTCAGAAAAATAAGTATACAAGTATCCAACTGTTGACGTCTTAACTGATGTTCCAAGTACATTAGTGAGTGAGTTAGCTAAAGTTGCGTTTACAGAACCAGTAAACGGTGCTGCACTAACTCCCGAGCCTGATAGTGTAAAACCAAAAGAGGATGAAGCGCCTGTTAATGTAAATGTTGACTTTTCAAATCCCTTATCGGTAGATAAACCAATTGCTGTTGTTGGCATGATAGTACCAACTAGTTTAAACCCAAGCGAACCCGAATGAATAATGTGTAAAGACTTTGCGTTGTATCCTCCTGATGTAAGAACACGTACTACTGTTACTGTAGCAGCGCTGTTTAAATAACTCTTTACCGTATATGGTACATAAGTTTCTTCGCTTAAGCCACCAAACTTTGCAATAAAGTCATTAAAGCTATCTACTACTGTTGGTACAAAGGCAGGACCTTTGCTTGTTGTTCCAATGATTACTGCTCCAATTGCAGCGATACCTGCTGGTAAAAACGAAAGATCTTTTTCGTTTGTAAATACTCCGGGTGATACTATTCTTTCAGCCATGTTGTGATATGTTGTTTATTTTAATATAAATATGACAACGTAACTCGAAACCTTCTTTTTTTTAACTGTTTGGTGTAAATTCACCATTTTCTAGGTCTAAAGACCCTTGTCCGTATTTTTCATCTAATTTAGCAGCTAAGTCTTTTT
>Ga0181358_1000234_pt1 | contig 25154 bp, 16 predicted proteins | sample Fa13VDMM110SD_FD_130096 | JGI IMG/M metagenome (GOLD analysis project Ga0181358, IMG submission 130096) | Freshwater viral communities from Lake Michigan, USA - Fa13.VD.MM110.S.D | ecosystem: Environmental > Aquatic > Freshwater > Lake | place: USA: Michigan | collected 2013-09-24 | reverse complement strand
ATGGACACCTTCAATTGCTTTTGCTGGGTCAATGTTTAAATCAATTTCTTTAGTATTAATTGATAACCTATAATCGTTAATATTATATTCGGTATTTCTCCAGTCTAATTCGTAATATCTTTTTTCTGGAAATTCATTTGAAACCCAAGATTTTTTATTATCAACTATTTTATCAAGTTCAAAACCAATTGGGTCAGTTATTTTGATAAAAGTATTTTCAATATTTAAACAATTTTGAGTTACTTTTAATTTATCTAATAAAATACCAAAATCTAAACAACAAGTATTAACTTTAATACTTATTCTTATTTTTCTATTTTTAATTTTTTCAATTAAATCTGGGTCATTTAATGTTGTATTATAACTTAACCAAGATGAGTTATACCAACCACCCATTAAATCTAAAAGTTCTTTATTTTCTAAACTATTTACTGGTTCACCAAAAACTGGTAAATATTGATTAAGATAAAGTTGTCTAATAAATGCATCTCTTTTAGTTTTACATATCTCATCATAATCACATGTTTCTTGAACTGTATTAAATGGTGGTAATACACCAGTTTCACCACTAATAATAATACCACTTAATGTATTACTATCAATTATATATTGCATTAAGTTACCTTCACCAATTCCAAATATTTGTTCTTCATATACAGTTTCATATAACATTGGTGTATCTGTTTCAGCATCCAATGAAAACCAAGCTGTAAAATCTTCTAAGTTTTGTATCGGGTCATTACATAAAACACCTTCAGCACCTAAAGCGGCTAATTGAGTTTCTAAATCAGTTATTTGAGTTTCTAAATCAGTAATTTCATCTAAACAAGATTGGTATTCACCACACACTTCTTGCATTTGCAAATATGCATTTTGTTTATCACATAATGCTGAGTCGGTTTCGTTAAAATATGGATTTGGTAAGTTATTTTCAATTGCAAAATCATTACCTTCTGTATATAATTGATACGATTGTATATTCGTATATATTGTAGTATCACAACCGTTTGAAGCTAACCAAGCTTCATATTTAATATCACCTAAAATTGATTGCCACCTAATTAAACCTTCTTCAGTTAAACAACATATAGTTGAATGAGTTGGTATCTGTGGCATTCCAACTAATGCATCTGATGTACTTGAATCATAATCGGATATATGTTTACCAATTGCTATAGTATAACACATACCAGTATAAACACTTGTGTATTGTGCACATGCTCCACTTAATAAAACACAATCATCTTCTTTATCATTAAGTAAAGTAGTTAATTCATCAATTTGTGTTTGTATTGCTATTGCACTTTCGTTTACTGTTTCACCGCTTGCCAATGCTGAACAATCAAATTTGAAAATATAATCCAACGCAATATCTAAACTACATTCTGAATTATCATTAACAAAGAAATAATCACCATCATTACCATTTGGGTTTATAACAATTTTCATTTCACAAGTATCACATGATATTGAATCATCCCATAAACATTTTTGATTTTCAACATCAAAAATATAACCTAAATACTCACAACATGGTTTTGTGTTAATATTATTATATGGTACAATACCATCTTGAGTATTTATCCAAACTGAAACAGAACCATCAATTTGTTGAACAATTTCACCACCACCATCAATTATTTGACTGGTAGTTAAACATGGGTTATCTAGTGATGGTTGACATTTTATTTGCATCTATTCTATCTCTTTACTATAATTATTCAATATAATTTTATTTTCTTAATATTTTATGAAGTAATTGCTATTGACCCATTTGTTGATGCTTTACATCCATTTGAATCGGTTACTGTTAATTTAATTTCAATCATACCATCACCATTACCATTTATACCATTTAAAGGACCAATTTGTGGTGATGCTAATGTGTTGCTACTTAAAAACGTATAAGTAGAAAATGGGCCAGTTTGTGTTGTTATTTCCCATAAATAAGTATATGGTGCTGTACCATTTAATATTTGTGGTAATGTTACTGTTATAGCACTATCTTTATATTTTATTTGTGGTAATACTGCAAGACTCATTTCACAAGGTTTTTTAACAGCATATGATGTACACCCAACTATACCTACTGATTTTTGATAGAACAATTGGTATAGTGAACTATTTGTTGTACCATATGTTTGGTCATTTTGTGACAATGTTAATAATTTTTTACCATCGTCAGTTAATTTACAACCATAACCAACTTTGTTAGTATATGGGTCAGTAATAATTTCAGGTATTGTTAATATAGGTGGACATATACATGAATCAGATTCAACTGATACCCTATATTCTGCCGAGCCAGTTGTACCCCAATAATTCAATGGTGTAACAAATTTTAAGTATATGTTATTATTATATGAATACATATTACCTAATAAAGGTCCAGCTAATCTCCATTGACAACCTAAATAACAACCACATGCATTACCATTTGAAATTAAAGGTTTTGAATTTAAATTTGTAGTGGTAGCACCATTTGTTTTGGGGTTGTCAAGTACAATACCTGTAAAACCAAAATCAGTAAATGGTGTGCTCGTATCCGTTGGTTTTGTTGGTGGTACTTTACAGCAAACATAACCACTATTTGTTAATGTTGGTCTACCAGTTTCAGCATTAATTATATATTCATTATGTAAATAAGATAAACCACCAACTATAACTTTACAACAAGTTGGTGATATAAATGGTGATACATAATACTGTGGGTTTACTGTTCCATTAGGATTATATGTTATATAATTCCAATTATACACAAATGGTTCGTTATAAAAATTTGGGTTTATATTATCAACATATGTATAACCAGTTATTCTAATACTACAGTTACCAAATTGTTCAGTTTCAGTGTATTCATTTCTTACAATATCAATATATAATGATAAATCATCTGTTGGTAAATCACAACCACATTCAGTTTGTTCGTATGTTGGGTGTGGGTCTTTAATTATATCAGCAACATATAGAAAACAATCTTCTAATGTGACTCCAGACCAGGTTTCAACATCAACGTAAGTATCACCAGTATAATTATTTACCAAACCATTATTATAATTGGTAAATAATTCCGCTGTAGTTGTTGTATATGTTGACGATGTTAATACTAATGGTTGGAAATCTGGTATTAAATTTCTAAATTGGTTTATGTATTGATAACCACCATCGTAAGGACCAATATGTGGGTTATTACCTTGTAAAATATAATTAGTTGCATTTTGACCAGCGGTTTCTCGATACCATAAACCACCTTTTTGGAAATACATACCAGTTGTATTTGGTAATGCTCTCGGAAATCCAAATTCGGTTATGTTATATGCATCAGCTAACTCAGTACTCAAATTATTAGCTTCTAATGCTGCATAAAATAAATCCATATCAATTTTAGCTTTAGCTGCATATATGTGCTCATTTAAATTTATAAGACCTTCTGGTGCACCAATAAATTTAAATAAAAATTCGATAGCCTTTCTAGTTCCTTTAGATTTAAATAACCAGGCTGAATTCAATATTAATCTTCTCCATAATTCAATTTCAGCTTCAACAGCTGTTAACCCTCTACTTTGTCCAGAATATGTTGATTCTGGGACATCTAAATATGCTTTTAATAAATCATTTTCAATAACCGAACTAGTTAATTCCCAACCTAAAATTCTGGCTATGTATTTAACCATTTGGTCTGGAGCATTATCTTTTCTATCGTAAGTGATGTTATTCGCATATGCTATACCATCTATATATTGTTTTATCTCATCAAACTCTCTACCATATATTCTAAGTGTTTTGGTCATTTTTTGACCAGCAGTTTCTTCTTCAGTACCATCACACCTAGGTACAGTATCAAAATTAGATATTGATTCAGCAACTAAAAATCTAACCATTAAGTCACTTTTAGTTTCATCTAATGAGTTTGTAATTTCTAATAACTGAGTTACGTAATTTATATACTCATTTGTACTAAAATCTAAATTATAATCATCACTAGTTGGCCAAATTAAGTCTTTACTAGTATCATATATTGTTCCGTCATCAGTTATGTATGTGTAATCAAATGTTGATTTATATTTTGGTAGTGTTAATCGATTTAATAAGTTATTTTCAAATTTTGTTAATGATGAAAAGAATTTTTCAACCTCAAGGTTATTTGGTTTAATGTGATAAGTTAAATATTGTGGTCCAACTAATGCCTCTGGAAATGGATTACCATTAACTCTTAAATAAATATAATCATCATACAAGTATGTTGAACCAGTAAATTCAATAACTGGGTATTCTGAATTATTATATAAAATACCATAAGTTTGATAATTTACAATTAAATTTCTAATTGTGTTATCATAGTTTACTAAATTTGCACCACCTATATTGTATATTATATCATAATTATTTACAAATGAATTGTTTTTTACTTTAAATTTAGATGTATTATAGTATGAATCATAAGTATAATTTTCAACAGTATAAACACCACCATACGTTTCATTGTCTAATGGTTTAATAAATATTGAAGCTGGCCATTTAGTTATTATCGATTCTAATGTTACTCTTATAAATTCAGTTGAAGAACCAAAGTAAGCAAAATTATCTATTTTAGTAGCATCAATATTTAAATTAATTTTAATATCTGAATTAAATATTAAATTAATTACTTGTTGAGATGCACTAATATTATTTAATGTAAAAAAATTACTATATGGTTTACTTGGGTAATTAGTTACTATTCTACCTTGTGTATTTTTTAAAACAGCAAAATTACCATAGGTAAATAATGGTGTATTTGTATTATCAAGATATTGATTACCTACTAAATCAGGTGAAAAATTCCTATACTGAATACCATCATTATAAAAAACCCTTTGAGCATACCCAGGTACATTTATTAAATTATCATTTTCTGCCATTATCTAATTACAAATTACTTATATTATCATATCCTTTACTGAAATCAATAGATGGTCTTTCTTGTTTAACCTCGTATAATGGTTTACCAGTGAACCTATCTTTAACTTCATATAAGTTATATTGTTTATAAATATCATTTGAAAAATTATATAACGTATAAACTCCATCTTCAAGTGCTTTACTTTGATTACCAAATAATCCAATTGCTAATGTTTCAATATCATGTTCAACAACTTCAACCTCTAATACGATTGGATTAAAATACGTATTGGTTATGATTATTTCTTGATTTGGTTGACCTATAAATGGAAATATATTAGGTGTTACATTTGATTCAGAACTTGGTGATACAGTACAAAAAATCAATGTGGAATTATCATTAAAACGATATCTAATTGATTTTTGATTTGTATTTGTTAAATTTTGGTTAACTGGTTCAGCTCTATTATTTGATGTTACAACTCTAAAAAAGTTTCTTAATTTAAGGTCGGTTGCACTAGTATTTGGTGTTATGTATTCAATTCTATAACCAACCAAATTATTATTTTCAAATTTATCAATAAATGCTGAAACATTTGGGTCAGAACCATCTAATATAATACCTTTTATATCTGGTGATGATGACAATATACCACAGTCAACAATTTTAGTTCTGATTTCAACTGGTTTTATTGCAATTGTATAAATACCTTTAGAGCTAAAATCACCTAATGGTAATTTTAATGTATAAAGACCACCAAATATTTCAAAACCAATTCCCGTCTTGTTTGGGTTATCAATTTCTATTAAATTACTAGAAGCTAATTTAAAGCTCTTAGTGTTAGTTGAATTCCTATTTGGTGAGTAAAAAACTGTAATTTCAACATCAGTTGGGTTTACGTCCGCTGGTCTTACTATTCCGTATGTTCCTGTAGCCATTTTATTTTAATTTAAATCATATTATAATATCCGTTATTGTAATTAACTAGTTGTTCTAATGTCGTTATTTCAGACATTTGTAGATGACTTTGTAATACACTAGTTTCACCCCTATCTATAAATAGGTCGCTATCCACTTTTGGTTTCTGAGTTATATGTAATAAATATTCCTCAATAGTCAATGCTGATAGCGTTGAATTTGTTTGGTTGACACCTTGACCATGATAATACATCTTAGTTAATGGTATCGTTTCTATAGTTGTTATTGGATTATAAACATCTCTAGTCTGACCAGTATATGTTTTAAATAATATACCTTCACCTTGTAATTGTGTTCCTAAATTTGGGTCATTTATATCACCATCTTCAGTATATATAATTGGGTTATAGTCATTTATACTTATAACCCTAGTTATACCATTAATTAAATTATTCACATAATTGTAATATAACCCACTAGATATGTCAAATCCTGGGATATATTTAGTGTTTCCAGTATAACCATAACTACCAACATTTTCTAATCTATCTTCAGTTAAACCACTTACGATTATATTATTTGTAAAATAATCAAACTGTGATTTATATTTATACCTAATATCATCATAATTACTACCAGTTGGATAAAAATTAGAACCTGGTTGAGTTATAAAATTAAAATTACCACCACCAAAGTCTAGTATTTTCTGTGGTATTGGTATGTAAGATAATGGTGGGTAATTAACATCATAAGGAATTGTAGGTGAATCTAAAAACATACCAACATCTTTAAGTTCTTGAGTTAAAAAAACATTCAGACTAAACGATGTTGCAGTTAAGCTACCGTATGAACTATTTGGTTCTCTACTTATATAATCCTCTAATAATATTTTTACCTTTTGTAATTCCATTAAATTGCATGTATTTGATATAAATCAATAATATAATTGTTATTATTTAATTGAACATTATTAGAATACGTAATGTCTAATTCATAAGTATATCTATTGTTAACTTTATTTAATATATATTTTGTAAATAAGTTATTTATGTTGTTTGATTGATTAAGTAATTCATCAATTGGTATATTTGTATTACTAGTTGACATAAATCTAGTTGTTGAACCATTTTTTGCATTATTAAATTCAGCTGACATATATAATTCCTTAGGAGCATTAACCAATTCATCTCTAAAATAATATAAAACATAACCCTCACTATTAAAATCTTTGTTAACCAATACATCACCTAAAATAAAGTTAGTTTTTAATGCATTAACACTTGTTATTGTACCCCAAGGTGGTAATGGACCCACTGAAAAATCAGTCAGGCTTAATCTTGGGAATAGAGTTACAAAAAATAATAACCTTTGTGTTGTTGTTATATCAGTATCATAAAAGTTTAATCTTAAAAAACTCTTGGTATATGATTTTTTTCTAAATTTTATATCTGAACTATTAAAACCAATATCACCATAAAAACTATTTTGGTTATACTGATTTAATGAATTCAAAAAATGTAAATTATAACTAATTGTGTTAACTATACCGATATTACCATCAAATGGTATTATTGGTATAAATTTACATTTTTCATAATCCAATATTGGATTTATATTATTTTTTATTTCATTTTCAACAAATTTTCTTCTAACAATTTCATCTTGGTCAACCAATTGGAATTCCATATTTAATGGGATATTAATTGTTGAACCAGTTAAATTACCGAATTTATTAAAATTTATTTTATAACTGTTAACAGACATCTCCAGAATTTTTAATAGTAAATTTATCACTAGTACCGTCTCCATAAATATCCATAGGGTACGTTTTAGTGTATAATAACCCATAGTTTCCAAATGGGTCTTGTCTTTTATTAACAAAACATATATTCTTATATAAATAATGTGCATTATTTAAAAATGGGTAATCTAATGTTTCTTCTTGTCCGTCATTATAACCAATATCTAATAAATCTCGCCATAAATATCTATCATCACCCATATCTTCAGCATATTCTGGTATACCAACAACTGTTGAATCACCTTGCTCAACATAATTTGAAAATTGCCTTATTTTAATTTGGTAATGTGGTTGATACATATAACCCTCAAATCTGGGTCCATTTATAATTGTATCACTTAATGGTTTAACTATTGTTGTTTCTCTATCAATAGTATTGAATCTGTGCATTACTGGTAATAAAATAGTTTCTTTAGCTTCATATTTACTGTATTCACATATATCACCATAGTAATCATTGTTAGATATTAATACATTACTTTCTATTGGTGTGTGACTTTGAAATGGTGCTAAAGGTAATGATGACGTATGCATTTTTCTTATGTTACTAACATTTAAATCATCATTAGTTAATGTTCTTACGTTACCTAAATAATTTTCTAAATCAACACCAGATATAACTTTAGTGAATAAATTTTTTGACTTTGTTTTTACAATTGTTAAATAAAGCTCACTCAATGGTCTACCTAAATTATCAACTAAATTACTAACATCAATATCATCATTAAACACTACTTGATAATTTTGGTCACTATAAATATTTTTACTAAATGATAATGGGTAAGATTCATAATCATCTTGAGTTAATTCTAATTGAGTGTCATACCCTTTAATTTTTTTAAATTTTCTAAAGTAATATCTAACTTCATTACCATAATACAACCTTTTCATTCTACCAGTTGTAAAAAATGGGCCAGTTGTTGCTATATTTGCATCAACATTTATAACAAAGAAATTTTCTTTACTATCACCATTTTCTAAACCTAAAGATAACACTGTAAAATCACCATTCATATTACTGTTATTCATATCTGTTATTCTAACAGTATCACCAACAACTAAATTGTGTGGTACCGCAGTACCTAAACTAATCATTTCAATACCACCTAATGTCCTAACTTCTGATGATGTTATCAATAGACCATTTTTAACTAAATGATGCTCACCATCGTTAGCATATGGGTATGTTATTGTTAATTGCCAATTTCTATCTAATAAACCACTACTTAAATCAAATCTAGTTCTTTTTGGTTCTAAATCGTAAAAAGTACAAAAACCAGTATTTCTATAGTCTGGATTGTAAAATCCAAACCAACCATTAATTTCTTTTAGGTGTTTTGGAACAGACTCTGAATATGTAATAGTATCAAAACCATTATAATCATTATTAAATGGGTCATTTTTAAATGTAAATCCATCAAAGGTTTCCCACCCATATGATGTGTCGTAATCAAAACCATTTACACCCGTAAAATTTGATGGTCCTTTATTACCAGTGATGTTAAATAATACATTACTAAAAACTGGTAATATAGTATTTATCAATCTGTATCTGCTAGATGCATTTCGTTCACTTGAAAAGATGTCGTATAAATTAACTATTTTATTTATCTTATCAGGTGGTAATAATTTAATTTCAGAATCTAGGTTGACATTAAAGTATGAATCTTTATTTGCTGAACCTTTTGATGTTTCTTTATTTAATTTATATGTTACTCTACCTATTGCCATTGTTTATAAATATTTATGGTTGTGTTAATAATACACCTTGTGGTGATGAACCAGTTACTGAAGTTCCGTTAGCATTTCTATATGTATAACAACCGTAAGGTGTTGTTGCACCATAAACTGAATCTTGTGACCCAATGTCCGTACCAGTGCTACTTACTGCTGCTTTAGCTCTAAATATTGCATATGTTCCTTGTTGATTCATTTCACTTAAATAATAATCAAAACTATATGGGTAGAATTGTGCCCCACCAGGTGCATAACTAGCCCAGAATTGAAATTCGTATGCTGGTGAACCATTTAATGGTGTTGATGATTGATAAAGTTGATAATCAAATACAAATGTTGATTGATTAACTACTGGTAATGTTTGTGAATATGGGTCACCTAAATTAACCCAGTTACCGTTTGGTAATCTGAAATGGTAAGGACCACCATTACCACCATTAAATCTTACAATCACTCTACTAACATTATTACCGTTATTATCTACATATGATACACTATTTGTTGTAATATTTAAATTACCATGTAATGTATTTGGTATGATAATATTACTAAAGATTTGACATCCATTATTATCTGTAACGTTAATAACATATGGGTTAGGACTTGATGGTAAATTATTGAACTCAATAATACCATTTGGTTGATTATCCGCATATACTATGATATCACCAGAAACCTCAACAGTATAAGGTGGGTTAGAACCATTTAAATTAAACGATAAATGACCTGATGAGCTTAATGCACATCCTGGTGAATTTGCAACTATATTTGTAATTGTTATTGCTTGTGGTTCATTAACTAATGTACTTGTATTTTGAATATTACCAGCTAAATCAACAACTGTTACGTTATAAGTTCCAGATGGTAAATTAGATGGGTTAATATTAGTTGAAATTGTTGTTCCAACTAAATTTTGATTATTTGAATTATTTGTTGATGTTAATTCCCAATTTATATCATACGGTGGTACACCACCATTTATTAACACTTGACCTTGACCAAATCCATTATAACATAGTGCATCTGTAATATCAACACTTAATGCAATATTCATTGGTTGACCAATTAACAATGGTTTAATACATTGTGAGTATACAATCGTTGTTTGATTATTAATAGTAACTGGAACACCAGTATCAGTTACAGTTACTATATATTCACCAGCTGGTAATGAATTTACCTGATTTGGATAATTACTTACACAATTACCATAACAGTAATTTAGTGCTGATGTTGGTAATTGAACATTAAATGATGTATCAGTTATACCTTGTATTTCTATTGTGTATGAACTAGAACCACCATTTATATTAACAATTACTTTACCATTACCATTAATATCAACTGGTGATGGATTTAATTCACATTGAACACCATTAAATCCATTTAATTGAACTGTAGTTGTTGATTGGAATCCATTCGAATCAGTAACTATTAATGTGTATTGACCACCTAGTAAATTATCTAATACGAACTGACTACCGTCTTCATTACCACAATTAACTTGATTTAAACCATTATTTGGGTCTGGACATAAATATTGAATTCCACTGTATACTGGTCCTAACCACTGATAAGTATATGGTTCAGCACCACCATTAACACGAAATGTTATTTGACCAGAACCTGGGTTAATTGGGTTGTCATCTACGAGGTCATCAATTATTATTGTTAATTCATTTTTAGAATATCTATAACATTCTGGAAAATACTTTTTATACATTTTTTGTAATGCACTAGCACCAGGTTTAATACCAAAATAAAAATAATAAGAATTATCAAATTGCCAAATAGTTGGGTTATTTGATATTAAATAATTATAACCTCTAAATTCTTTATAATATGGTGCTGAATAATTATAACTAAATCCATTATCTAAAAAAACTAAAGGTATTGATGTTGTAACTATATTTGAGTTTAGGTATGTGAATAAACCTCTAATCCATGGATTTTCAATATCATTATTTAACATTCTACCATCAACTCCCGTACCAGTACCTGTGTTTGGGTCTCTTCTATCTTCATCTATACCCATACCAATTTCACATATTCTTTTAGCATTATTACATTGGTTTTTAGTTACAATTACACCAAGACCACATGTAATGCTTGCTAACAAGTTGTCGTAACCATTTTCTTCCAATTCATTTGCATAATTTGGGTCGTTACTATCATAATATAATTTAGTTTCGTTAGGTACGTTATATGTGGTGTCAACCAAATATGGGTAAAATTTTGGAACTCCTTGCCAATCACAATCAAATACAGAACCTAAATTAATAATTTTAGTTGCAAATAATTTAATTCCTGGTGTTACTGTTGTTATTAATCCAGTTATTGGGTCTATAAGTGCTACACTTTTAGTTATTGGAGCATAATAATATTCATCTTCTTCATTATTTTTCTTTATTAAACCATTGAATGTATAAAGGGATTCTCCAAAAATACTACCGTTTTGTGGTTCAGCTTTAGTACAATTATCAAATACTTTCCCCGAAACACAATTATTATCTGGTTGACCATCATCATTGTTATCAGTTGGGTCATTTAAATCATCACAGCTCCAATCACAAAATTTGTCTTTACCTCTACCTCTTTTTCTTTTTTTACTTTTATATAAAAACGCATATAATGAACCATTAACCCAGTCATTGTAAAAATTAAATTTTACCATATTAAGTGCTAGTGCTAATTGTGCAGACATACAATCTAACCATTTTCCACCAACTGGGTCTGCTATTTTAGGGTCTTCAGTTGCATCAAAACCTGGACATGACTGACAACACCCTATACAATATCTTTGTTCATTACATTTCATTACAATATAAGGTATGTAGTTAATAGGTCCATCACCTGGTATTAAAACATTTATAACTTGTATAATACCATTTATTGAGGTAACTATTAAATTTACAAATACTATTAAAACAATAAAAATACTATAAATTAAACAAAGTACTTGAAATAAATAAAATGAAAAATATGACGTTCCATTTATATTTAAATCAAGTCTATTAAATGGAAAGGGTGTGTTTTGTGAGTCTTCAATATCCTTTATACCTATATATTGATTTGGTGCTCCTTGTCTTTCGTATCTAGTTATGTGGTTTGCAACTGTATATATTTTATTCCAATATAAATCAGTAAAACTATCATCCCTAGTTTTTTCACTAAAATTAAAATCAACATCAGCAATTACTTGTGGGTTGTGTGGTATTAAATATTTCGCTCTACTTCTCAACCTACCTTCACTACCACTAGTATTCATACCCACTCTAAATCTAACTCTAGCTCTAGTTGGTATACCCTTATTTGGGTCATCGGTTGGTGTTATATTACCAAATTCGTCAGTCGTTATATAATCTAAATTCATTGGTACTTGATAAGCCCAAGTTCCATTTTCATCAATTAATTCACCACCTTCAACATCATATCTTTCTATTGAACCATCAGGTGATTTTCTAATCATTTCAACCCTACCTTCACCAGTAATTACATTTTTAAATTTACCCATGTTGGCTCTAGGTTGACAACGTTTGTTTATACCACTCTTATCGTCATCACTAAATATACTACCCATAAAGATAGCACTTGGTACTATATTTGTTGCTAAGTCAATATCATTTCTAGTGATACCTACTTCACATTGTTCTAAATCACCCCAAAATGGTTTTATATTAACACTAATTGGTGTTCTGGATTTAATCTGTGATAATGTATTTAAATTTTCACTTTGTTTAAATTTAGCAGTACTTTCAAATAAATTTTCGTTTGAACCTTCTCTAATTAAATCATAAGGAAATTGTGATAATATACCAATATCTGATATATCAGTATCAACATGCATTTGGTGACTACCAACTGGTACACCAAATAACATGAAATCACCAGCGTAGTTAGTTGTTGTTGTAAATTTATAATATTTACAATAAACATATTCAATATCTGGGTTATCTTGTACTTCTCTTTTGTTGAAAAATGAACCTACTGGTGTGAAACAATCATTATCAGTTTCATTAGTTTTTGGTAATAGGTTATATCTTAATGCGTCACTATTTTTATCTTGAACTTGTTCGTATGGGTATAAACCAAATATTTCACTATCTTCTTTATCGATAGCATCAACTGGTATAAAAATAGATACTTTGGCATTTGGTACACCAAACCCATTATTAACTGTTACTCTACCAACTAATACACCATAATTAGAACAGTATTTTCTATATACATCTTCTTGTGATAATTTTAATGATAATATCTCTATAAAGTCAAACTTTTGGTCTATCTTTACGTTTATAAATTTATCTTCACCACCTGGTGTTGTTCTTACCCTTATATTTGACATTTATTTATTTTGATTCAACATTATTTAATAAATCAACCTCATCAAACATTTTGTCATAATTAGAGTCATTACCCTTATTTGATTTAAAAATTTTTAACATGGATGGTAATACATCAATTTCATTTTTATTTAAAACGATAACTCTAAATAATACTATAAGTAATACTGGTATTACTAAAATAGCTGATATTGCTATCACTAATAAGTATTTAATAAAATTAAATGTATATTTTTTTAATTTACCACCTAAGGTTTTTTCATCTGTAGAAAGTGATTCTACAATTTTACTACTTTTACAATTACAACTCATAAAACTTTTATTTAATAATAACTACTTTTACTTATAAAGTAAACTATTTAACTCTTACCATAATATCAAAATCTGGTCTTTTAATTTCAAACATCGCATTTGGTTCACCAAATAATTTATAATCGCTTAATAAATCAATTTGTTTACTTTCCGTGTCAAAATATGGTTGGGAAATTTCATTTGGTGAGTAATATGCTCCACCAACTTTATTATAAACCCTTACATCAATAACATTTAATACACCAGCAATGTTATTAATAGTTTCAACTAATTGACCTAGGTATATATCATCACCCATATTCCATTTTGATATTTCAAAATAGGATTTTGTTTTATTTATTGCTTCAGTTACTATTTGCGCTTGCGGATATTGTTTTTCAATTGCCAAATCAATTTCAAAAGCTATATTAATTATTTTAGCATTACTAATTTCAATGTAATCATTTATCATTCTATAATCAGATAAATAAGTTGCAATATTGTTTTGTAATGTTGTTGTTGATTGATTACTTAATTTACCATTACTATCTAAACCAACTGTGTAAATTTTAATTTTATTTTGTTCTTCAAAAACACTACATCTAAATGGTGTTCCGAATTCACCTGACATTAAAGCAATTCTAGTTTGGTAATCACTAATTGTTACAGCTCTATTTTGTGATGAAAAATTATATCTAACTAAGTTTCTTAATTCTTCAACTGATGGTTCATCTTTACCACCTAATGCTGGTATTGGGTTATTAACTCTTATTGAGTTTCTAACACTTGTATTCATCGCTGGTGATAAACCATTAATTATAATATCAGAAATACCTAATTGAGTTAAAACATTTGGACCTAAATTAGTTGCAGAACCACCACCAGTCCTATATTTAACAAACATAGTTCTATTTGCTGTTGGTGTAACACCAAGTGATGAATTATTAATAAAGTCACCAATTTTAGATACTAAAGTTGGGTCAACCCCAAATTCTGATAATGAACTAATATCTTGAGTTCCACCACCAAATATTAACTTAATAAATCCGTTGTTTGTATATTCAGTAATAAATTTTTGAACAACTCTTTTGTATTTACCTGGTTTTACACCAGCGTTATCACTAATTGCTGAGTTGTTTGGTATAAAAACGGTATCGTCAGCTAATGCATCCATTTCATACCATCTTAAATCTTCATTTAAAAATTGATTTAAAGTTGGTATACCATTATAATCAGTACCATCTAACATGATAACTGATGATACTGATAAAACATCTTGTTCTGGTAAAACTATTTCAAAAAATGGTCTAACATCTGATGTGTTTAAAACTCTTTTATAATATTTTGTAATACCGTTAATAACCATTTCTCTTTTGGTTAATTTATAACTCAATATATTACCGTTGTTATCTAAATTTGGTACTACCAATCTATTTGGTACACCACCAGTTGTAAATGGTGATGAAAAATCAACATCTTGAGTTGTTTCAAATACTTTACCAGCTCCAGTAACTTGTGAACCTTGTCTCATTAATGGTGCGTATGAAATATCAAAACTATCTCCTAATGTTGGTACCACACATGAAAAGTCAACAATGCATGCTGATGGTCTTTTACCTGGAACTTTAAGTCCATAGGTTCTTGCCATGGATAAAATTGAACTCCTTTCTTGTGCAAAATCTATTTGCGTTTCTTGAAACATTCTATCAGTGTGGAATGATAACATATCACCAACAGCTGCATTTAATTCTAATAACATCATACCAACTGATGCATCATTAAAATCACCAAAGATATCTGGGTAGTATTGTTTTACAAAATTGATTAATTCAGACCTTACGTCTGCGAAATTTCTAGCATTATATGATATACCTTGATTTGCCATATTTTTATTTTATTAATAAATATAATTAAATAAAAATTTTAGAAAATACTTATAAGTATTTTTACATTATTAATTATAAATAAATGTGATTTTATATTGTTATAACGATAAAATCACTTTCTTTAAAGATATCATCGGTGATTGTGTATTCAATTCTAACGTTAGCGTGGTATTCATTATTAGGGTCAGCTTCGATTGTAATATTATCAACATTAAGACTTGGTATATATTTTTTTACCGTTGTTTGTATATCTAATTTAATATCAGAATAAGTTATAGCATCGTTTGGTTGAAAGATATATTTCATTAAATCTGTACCAAATTCTGGATTATATAACCTCTCACCTTTTCTAGTTAATAACAAATGCATTAAGTCAGCCCTAATTGCTTTATTATCTACATTATTTAATTGTAAGAAGAAACCTTCTTTACTTTCTTGGAAAGGGAAATCGATATTTATATATTTTGATTTTTGTGCCATAACATTTAATTTATTATAAATATCACATGAAAATAAAAATTATAAATAGTAAAATAAAAAAGGGGCCTAAGCCCCTCTTTAATTAACTACCACATGCTTCGCAATCATCTGGATTATCTATTGAACAGGTTAATCCGTTCATCGCTTCTATTTCTTCAGTACTCATCGAAATATTACTTATTTTAGGTATTGTAACCTCAACTTTTAGTATTTCATTTACAATTGTATCATCAACACCTAAAGATTGTCTTGCTTGGGTTTTAGAATTACTTCTTAAGTAATACATACCAGTTTTTAAACCTTTTTTCCAACCATAAAATAATGCTTTGTTTAATTTAGCAACATTTGCATCTCTCATGAATAAATTCATAGATTGTGATTGACAAATAAATTTACCTCTATCTGCGGCCATATCTATTAAATTAGATGATTTCATTTCCCAAACAGTTTTATAAATTTCTTTTAAGATGTTTGGTATTTGTGGGATATTTTGAATTGACCCATTTTCTTTAATCATTGCTAATCTAATTTCATCGTTCCATAGCCCTAAATCAATAAGGTCAATCACTAAATGTTTATTAACCATTACAAATTCACCAGATAATACATTTCTTTTGTAAATATTTGATGTGAATGGTTCGAAACATTCATTATTACCTAAGATTTGAGCAGTAGACGCTGTTGGCATTGGTGCCAATAATAATGAATTGGTTACACCATAAGTTGTAACTTCTTTTCTTAATGAATCCCAATCCCATCTTCCTGATAATTCATCTGATTTAACACCCCACATATCAAATTGGAAAATACCTTTTGATAATGGTGAACCTTCAAATGTTGAATAAGCACCAAGTGATTTATTAGTTACTGGTGTTAAATCATTATTTTCTTTAAGTTTTTTAGTATAACGTTTATATTCATTTTTAGCCATATCTTTTGATGCAGTCATTGCTGCAAAATAGATAGTTTCAAATATATCGTTATTTAATTTTTTAGATAAATCATCTTCAAATGGTAATCCTAACATTGCAAATAAATCTGCTAATCCTTGAACACCAATACCGATTGGTCTATGTCTTAAATTAGAACGTTCAGCTTCAACAGTTGGGTACCAGTTAACATCAATAACTCTATTTAAGTTTACTGTAACTTGGTAAGAAACTTCATATAATTTATCAAAATCAAATGTTCTTAACGCTTTATCTCTAGATTTTGTTTTACCACTTGGTATGTTTACAAATTTAGGTAAAGCAATAGATGCTAAATTACATACCGCTGTTTCTTCTGGTGATGTATATTCTAAGATTTCAGTACATAAGTTTGAAGACTTAATTGTACCTAAATTCTTTTGGTTTGATTTATTATTTGCAGCATCTTTGTATAGAATATAAGGAACACCAGTTTCAATTTGATTTTCTAATACTTGTAACCAAAGTTCTCTAGCACTAATTGTAATACCTTTACCTTCAGATTCATATTTTTCATATAATCTAGTGAATGCTTTATCAGTTTCAGAATCAACAGCATCAATTAAACCTGGTACCTCAGATGGGTCAAATAATGTCCAACTTGTATTTGCTTCAACACGTTCCATGAATAAATCTGGAATCCACAATGCTAAAAATAAATCTCTTGCTCGTTGTTCTTCTTTACCATGATTTTTCTTTAAGTTAATAAAATCTTGGATATCTGAATGCCATGGTTCTAAATATACCGCTATTGAACCCTTTCTTTTACCACCACCTTGGTCAACGTAACGTGCAGTTTCGTTAAACACTCTAAGCATTGGTACAATACCATTTGATTCACCATTAGTTCCTTTAATGTAAGAACCTTTACTTCTAATTTTATGAATGTTTAATCCAATACCACCAGCTGATTGTGAGATTGCAGCACAATCTGATAATGTTTTATAAATACCTTGAATTGAATCTGAATCAACATCTAATAAGAAACAAGATGATAACTGTGGTTTTCTAGTTCCAGCATTAAATAATGTTGGTGTTGCATGTGTAAAATACCCAGTTGATAACATCTCATAAGTTTTTTGAACTTCTTTAAGGTTATCACCCCAGATACCTATAGAAACTCTCATATATAGTTGCTGTGGTGTTTCTGCAATTTGACCATCTATTTTTAATAGATAAGCTTTTTCTAATGTTTTAAATCCAAAATAATCAAAATCAAAATCTCTATCATGAATAATCATCGATTCAATTTTATCAGTATTTTCTAATACAACATTATATACTTCATCTGAAATTAACCCAGCATTTTCACCAGTTTTTTTATTAACATAATGATATAATTTATCAATTGTATCTTTAAAACTTTTATTAGTTTCTTTCTTTAAAGATGTTATAGCAATCCTTGCTGCTAAAACTGAATAATCAGGATGTATTCTAGTCAAAGAAGCCGCTGTTTCTGCGGCTAATTTGTCTAATTCTTTTGATGTAACACCATCATACAATCCTGAGATAACTTTTTTTGAAACTTCCATCGCATCAACATAATCTCTATCTAAATCGTATGTTTGTTTTTTTACTCTTGATGAAATTTTGTCAAATTTAACTGGTTCGTAAGTACCATTTCTTTTAATTACTCTCATTTTTTTTTATTTCTTTTTAATTAAAAATCACTATCTTCACCTTCAAAGGATAGTTTATTATCAGAACTTGAATTCCCAACACCAGATTTTGAATAATCACCAACTCTTTTTTCAAAGAAATTAGTTTTATTTTCTAATGCAATATTTACCATGAAATCAAATGGGTTCTTACTATTAAATATTGGGTCACATTTCAAATCTATTAATAATCTATCAGCAACGTATTCTAAATATTGACTCATCAAGTTAGAATTCATACCAATTAGGTCTACTGGTAAGGATTCTAATATGAATTCTTTTTCAATAGTTAATGCAGATTTAATAATTTCTTTAATTCTTTCTTTTGGAACTTGGTTGATTAAATGTTCATTATGTAAATGAACAGCAAAATCACAATGTAATCCTTCATCTCTTGATATCAATTCATTTGAGAATGAAAGACCTGGCATTAATCCTCTATTCTTTAACCAAAATATTGAACAAAAAGAACCTGAGAAGAAAATACCTTCTACTGCTGCAAATGCAATTAGTCTTTCCGCAAAGCTATCTGATTCAATCCATTTTAAAGCCCACTCAGCCTTTTTCTGCACCGCTGGTATAGTATCTATAGCATTAAACAGTTTAAGCTGCTCTTCCTTATCTTTAACGTATGTATCGATGAGTAAGGAATAAGTTTCCGAATGTATGTTTTCCATCATTATTTGAAACCCATAAAAGAACTTAGCTTCTGGGTACTGAACTTCACTAACGAAGTTTTCAGCTAGGTTCTCGTTAACGATACCATCTGATGCTGCAAAGAATGCTAATACGTTTTTAATAAAATATTGCTCATTTTCATTTAATTTAGCCCAGTCTGATTTATCAGCTTCTAAATCGATTTCTTCCGCTGTCCAAAAATTAGATTCAGCTTTCTTGTAATAGTCCCAAATATCATGATATTTAATCGGGAATACTACAAACCTTCCAGGATTTTCTTTTAAAATTGCTTCCATGTTAATTTGTTAATTGGTTGTTTCTTTCTTGATTTCTTTGTTCTATTATTTCTAATAGATTATTAACTCGGTCTTGACCCCTACCTTCTTTTACTTCACCATGGTCATAAAATGATTTACCACTTGAGTTTTGGCTCATGTCAATCTGTATTGTTGAATTATCAAATATGATATCTTCAAACAATACACCAGATTTACCAAATCTAGATTTAAGTATAGCCATATTAGCTTTACTATTTTCTTTTTGTTCAAGCGTTTTAGCAATTGACACCATAAAGTGAACAATCTGCGCTTTCTTAATTGAACCAGCTATTTGGTCACCTTCAACCACATCAGCTTTGATTGATGAACGATTACCTTGTGTTGCGGTCCAACCAGCAATATCCAATTCAGATAACATTGATTCAAATTCTCTCATTACTGAACCTTGAGCCTCGTTTATATCTGAAAAATTTTTAGATGGTGAAATACAATCAATGTAGTCAACTAATATCAAATCTGGTCTGAAACCTTGAGCTATATTCTTTCTAACGATTTGCTTAATCTTTGGTATAGTCGTACTATCACTTCTCATTCTAACCAATTTTAATTTACCTGGGCTAGATTTAAACCTATCAAACATTTGTATTGCTTCAGTTCTTCTAGATTGTAAATCATTTAATGGTATCTTAGTGTAACAAGATATGTGTTTTCTTTGTATGATTTTAGTTGTATCTTCAAAGAATATTTGCATAACGTTGTACCCCATCGATTTGGCATGGTTAGCTAATTTAGTTATCATAGTTGTCTTACCAACACCTAACGCTGCTAATATTATCGCTAATTCACCCTTAGCTAACCCACCATCCATTATCTCATCTAAACCATCTATACCAGTTGGTATTGGGTTTCTGTAGTCGTCTGATAACACATCTTCAATATTATCACCAACATCAATGACACCATCAGTATTTTCACCGTATTCAAGTGCTTTCCTAATTATATCTTCACATTTATCATAATCATCAATAGTCCCTTTATTGATGATTTCATCCATTTGTTTTAAGGCTTTTTTTAATTCTTGCCTTTTACAAAATTTAAGTGATGTTTCTTGTATGTAGAATGTATCATTTAAGTCAGATTCTTCAATTCTTCGTAAATGACTGAATACTTGATTTCTTTCAATTTCATCATTTAGGTTTTCTAATAATCTACTTTTTAAACTTCCTACATCTGGTATTGATTCATGCTTTTCATAAGCATCTTTTATCACACCAACAATAATTCTAACATACGAATCTTCAAAATAATTAGGGCTAACCATATCTAAGATTGATTGTCCGAATTTTCTATCGGTTAGTATTTGAAGTACTAGACGGTATTGAAAATCAATACCCAAATATCCTAGATTATCTTTATTAATTTTAGCCATATAAAACTTTGTATATATAAATATTATTGTGTTATCATTTCGTAATCTTTTCTTGAAAAAGATTCTGAAATTTCTTCTATAATTTCAGAAATTATAGGTTTAATGTTAACTTGGTATCTAACCATAGTTGGGAAATAGTTTCCAGAAAATATTGATTTACCTACAATATTTTTATCAACTTTAATTTCAAATGTAAAGATATCTTCATTTTTAAAAATATTCTTCTCAATTGATTCATCTTCTTTTCTAATCTCACTATATGGGTCATATCTATCCCATAAATAATCCACAGATTTATCTTTAAGATAATTAGGTATGATTCCGCAGCTTCCAAAGCTACCGTTGTTCATACCACATAGTCTATCCATCAAATCTTTAAGTTCATTAGATTTTAAGACTTTGTAATTGTAATTATCAATACTGAAATATCTTTGACAGATAATGTTGTTATTGATTTTTAACAAGAATTCAAATTTTTGGTTTGCAAAAGTTGTGTTCTTTTTCATAATTTATTGATTTATTAATTGATTATTTTTTTCTCTTTGTATTAGTCTTTTGAACGGCATGAAGTATTCAATACTATAGTTTTTTATCTCCACATCCATACCATCCTCTTTCATCATCTTATAAACGTTCTTAACATCTCTACCATCTGGGTCAATCGGTAAGTTAATTACCTCATTTAATTCAGTGATTACATCATCAGTAATCATTGGGTTTTTCAAATTTACTAATTTTTCATTGATTTCGTACACTTTTTCACCCTGAATTCCATCAGTAATTTTCATTATTATATTTTCAAATACCTGTAACGGCTTTAATTTGTCGTTAACTCTTTGGATTTGAAGCTTTTTAGTTTTTTCAACTATTTCATCAACTGTTACTGATTTATCTGCAATTTCTGGAAAATGTTTTAATAACGTATCTTCACCTAGTCTTTTAATACCTTTAATACAATCACTATTGTCTCCACAAAATATTTTAATTAGAGCAGCGTTGCTAGGGTGATGTTTAAAATAGTTATTATAATTATTCAATGTAATGTATTGTTTTAAATCAAACATATAAATTCTAACGTTCTCATCGATTAGTTGACATAAGTCTCTATCGCTTGTACATATAGTAATTGTTTCATTTAATTTTTTGTTATTGCAAATATACGCAATTAAATCGTCACCTTCAACTATTTTATCTTCATATTGTCTAATAAATAATTCTTCTAAGTAACGTTTAATTTGTGTTTTCTGAGATAACTCAGACTCATCAACTGGGTGTGTACCATTTATATAATCTTTATTTCTATTGGATTTATAATCACTATAAATATTATATCTTAATTGACCACTCAATTCTCCGTCCCAAACAACAAACGCTTTATGGTATAAATCCTCATCTAATAACTTTCTTAATACAGTTATGAATTGGTAAATACCACCAATGTGTTCTTTTTTTTGATTATAAACATCTTTGGCTCCGAGAAAGCTCCTTTTAAAAAGAGCATTCCCGTCTACCAATAATATGTTTAATTTTTTTTCGATTTTTTCACCATTTTTTGATGGTCTTCGATTCATCTTTTCCCATTTGAAGGGTTAATACTTTGAAGCCAACTTCTTAGGACTTCCAATCTTTTTTTTGAACTAGTTTTACTCATCTTTATTGTTTATAATTTAAATTACTCTCTAATATCATCACCTTCAAGTTTACCTTCTTCGGTAATATAATCAATAGTTGTGTTGTAATCAACGTTTAGTGCTTCATGTATGAATTTTCTATGTTTAGTTTTGTATTCATCCAACTCATCTGGGTTTACGTACCCATGAGGTGTTGATGCAATTGTTCCGTTTCTTTCAATACCTGTTACATGATTTTTTTCACATCTAATTTTTGCTTCAGTTCCGTATTGGAAATCTTGATTTAAAGCTTTCGCTGTTAGTTTTTTAGTTCCATGTGTTAATATACCACCTAAGTGTACAATAATTCTAGAGTTAAAGAACATAAATTCACCACCCTTGTGTTTAACAACTGTACCATTCATACTATCTAACCAAATCTTTTGAACACAAATCATTGTGTTAGTGTATTCACTATCAATAGCTCTAGTAGATGGTATTTTAAAATTAACAATTGCTTGGAAAGCACCCATAGCACCAGCATTCCACATGTTATTACTTGTGTTTGAGCAAGCCGACTTATAACAGTTAAGTGTTCCGATAGAGTCCCATAGGAAAACTAAGTTCATAGGGATAATACCATCTTCTTGTTTTTGAATCATCTCACTAATAAATAATGAAACATCTTCAATAACGGGTTCACCTCTTGTTGGTTTTGACATTGTTTTACTTTCTTGGTGGTTGTAATTTTTATACATAGCGTATAAATCTTTACTTCTAACTAACATGAAGTTATCTGGTTTTTCAGTAATCTCACCAGTTTCTTCGTTAACAACTTCTTTAAATTTGACACCAATCTTTTTAGCATGTTCAGAATTCCAGTTACCTTCAGTCTCAATTACAACTGCAAAATCACCAATTTTTTGAGCTCCAGCTATTGCTTCATAAAAAGCTGTGGACTTACCAGTGTTAGAATAACCCCTAACTAAACTTACAAAACCTCTAGGAAATCCAGGTAATTTTAAAGCATCGAACCAACCTTTAGATAATGGTATCCATGATAATTCTTTATCTTTCGGTTCTGTATTTAAATTTTCACTTTCTAAGAAAGCATCTAAATCAAATGTTTTTTTTTGAATTGACTTTTTTGGTAGTTTTTTATTTTCACTCATAATGTTTATTTTGATTTTAAAAAAAGGGTGGACGAATGCCCACCCATTTATAATTATTTATTGATTAATATTAAAACGGTAAATCATCATCATCTTCCTCATCAGACACTAATGCCGATACTGGTTCTGATACTTTCTTTGTTTCAACTTTAGCTGCGCCAACTTCTAATTCATCTTCTAAACCACTATCATCATTAGATGGTGAATTAGTTTTAGATTCTAGTTCTAGTTTTCCAACATAACATTTTTCATCTTTATCCCAAACTGGTGTATCACCTTTAACGATAATTTTCAAATAATCATAGTTTCTTAAACTATAAACATCTTCCCAAGTTCTAGTGTCTTCAGACCACTCTTTTACTTTATCAGCATTTGAGCTTAATTGTGATGTCTCTAAAGGGTATGATACACTTTGAACTACTGATGATTGACCATCTCTAACAATTACAATGTTTAAATCTCTACCACCTTCAATGTCCGTAACATCATGTTTAACTGTAGCAATTGCTGCCATGATTTTATCCATAACACCTTGTTTTTTGTAATTGTGTTTGAATCTCCAGAATTTAACTCCTTCGTTTTCTTTGTCTCGGTCAATTACCTTAACTACATAAAATTGTCTAGCTGAATATTGTTTTGCCAGTTCTTTGTCTTCTTCTTTACCAGTTGCAAGTAATGCTTCTCTGGCTTGGCAAAATGGGCAGTCTTCACCCTTTTCATGTTTTGGACATGGAAATGTTTTCCATTCTCCATTTACCTTTTTAACGTGACCCCACATTGTTGTGAATGGTGTCTTAACTCCTTCGCTAGGTGGTAAAATCCTAATTCTTTTTGTTTCACTATCAACACCCTTTGTTAGGATTGTGTTAAAATAGTTCTTTAAGTCATACGTTTTTTGAGACCCGCTATCTCTTTTCCCATTGTGTGATGACTCATACTGCTTCATCATTTCTTCAAAAATACTCATAATTTTTAATTTATATTTGTTTGATTGTTATACTACTTTAATTTACTTTTACTATT